>Ga0154003_1000001_pt1 | contig 189331 bp, 220 predicted proteins | sample TSFL087MetaG_FD_104679 | JGI IMG/M metagenome (GOLD analysis project Ga0154003, IMG submission 104679) | Attine ant fungus gardens microbial communities from Florida, USA - TSFL087 MetaG | ecosystem: Host-associated > Fungi > Mycelium > Unclassified | place: USA: Florida, Lake Talquin State...
AGAGCATGATGCTGTCGATGTTATTGCTGTTGCGTTGAAGCAGTTAACCAACGAGCCTGAATTGCGTAAGGTTAGATTAACGGATGAAAAGCCGTTGCAATCGAAGAGTCAGCTAGGAAGAAGACGTCGACCACCACGGCATCCGCGCCAGCAAAGTCATAAAAATGGGCGTCCACCACAACGTCGTCATCATAATCAACCTCGAGCCAAAAAGCAGTAAAGTATATATCTTTGGGGTAATGAAGTTGAGAAAAATTAGGTAAGTCATAAGTGAAAATTGTATTTTATTGCACGTTAATTATTAGATAGTCATAATAATTGGCGTGCTATTTTTTTATGATGAAACAGGGTATGTTGTTGCCCCTTTGTTGGCTGAGAGGTGGTATTTATTGTTATATGAGCAGTACATGACATCGTTTAAAAGGGCGTAGGATTGGGACCGTGAGTGGTTGCATCTTGCTCCTTTTTAACATAAATCATTATTAAGCAACAGGTATTTGAGATAATGAGTGCTAAGGGTTTTTAGTTGAAATTATCTGAATAAATGTTATAATCTAGAGAAAAGGTGAGGGGGGCATGACAAATGAATTCAGAACGGTCCCATGAACAGTCTCTAACGGACAGCGAAGGTGCTAGAATCAGTGAACCGCTTGTTTCAATTGAGCAAGATTATGCACAAATGGTTTTAGATTCTATCTATATTCATGCTGTGAAAGAACAACTGCAAATCCTCATTGATAGAGCACTTGATCAACGTGATCGCGAAGCATTTATGAAACATAGTGTTGTGTATCGTCAGCTAAATAATTAATGTTGTTAGAAGTCAAAGGTTTTTGTTGGAGGAACGGGATAGATGGTGGGTATTTTTTATTTCTAGTGCTGACTATCTGTTCATTCGTTTACTGGCATTTAAAATTATATGAGAATTTTGAGCTATAAATGGTCAACCTCATCGTCACTATTGCGATGAGGTTTTTGTGTGTGGATTCTAATTTCGTAATTGGTCAAGGAGGGCTGTATACTGAGCGATAAGTGTTTGATCGTTTGTTAATGCTTCAAGTCGTTGTTTATAAATCGTTGTCAAAGCTTTGTTGTTTTGCTTATTATTGTCAGCAATTGCTGTATTCCATTGCTGTTGATAATGCTCACCGACCTTGCTCATGTTGGCTTCGATGATCCTATTGATGGATTCGTCGAGTCGTTTTTCTAACACTTCACGGAATTGTTTTTGTCCATCTCCTTCAAAAAATTGTTTCGGGTTTTTATAATATTTGAAAGCATCTTGATAAGCGGTGATGTCTAATTCCTTTAAAGAAGCAGCGTTCTTAGCGCTTATCCATTCTCTTTTATCAAGCTCTTGAAGTGGCCAGCCTTTTCCGATCCCGTTTAGCTGATCGGCAAGGAGTGCTTGTCTTTCTTTAATGAAGCGATCGAGCACTGATTCAATACGAATGAATGTCGCACGTCCTTCTTGATCGAGGTCAAAGGATAGAAATTGTAGACATTCCTCTAAGCAATGGGTGAGTACTGTTTTTTTTGACCCATTTGCATTTTTTTGTAAAACAGCTGGATTGAAAAATCGTGTAAATGTATCGAGATAACGCTGCATGACACGCTTTTTAACATAGAAATAATAGTCTTTGATCTCTTGATTCAGACGGTCTCTATAGGGAGATACATCATTATTTTCTAGCAAGTCATTAATGGCTACAAATTCTTCTTGGATGCTCTGTTGAAGAGATAGCTTTGTTTTTTCATCTAAAGAAGCAGAATCTAACAAGTCCTGTAAAATGGCTTGCACCTGTTTTATTTCACGATTGCCTTGCGTGATAATTTGTCCCTTGAAGTCGTTCTGAATATAGTGCATCCATTCCTGATAAAAGACCTGGAATCCAGAAGGGTCATCGTTAGGTTCTGTAAATAGACTATTTTCTTGCTTAGCTTGGAGGGCTAAGTGACTAGAAACAGTAAATAGGCGTGGCTTGTAAATACCAAAACTGAGCAAGCGATCCTCAACATAGTTTTTAACATCCTCGATATCTTGAGGATCTTGTGCCAAGTCAATGGCGTTGATCAAGAAAAACATCTTATCCAATTCGAAAGCATCTTTAACACGACCCAGTTGAATGAGAAATTCCTCATCAGCACGGGAAAAAGCATGGTTATAATAGGTGACGTATAAAATGGCATCGGCATTTTTAATATAATGAAAGGCTGCTTCTGTGTGGCGTGCGTTAATGGAATCAGCTCCAGGGGTATCGACTAAGATAATGCCTTGACGTGTGACGTCGCAATCATAATAGATAGAGGCGGTTTCTACAAAGCAAGCCTTTGCTTCGTCAGCAATAAAATCTTGGGCTTCAGCTAGTGAAACGGTAAGGGTTGTCCCAAGATGGGTTGCGATTGTTTGCCAACCTCGATCGGCAGCTAATAAAAAGGTTAGACTTTCAGGTTCTTCTTTTTTCAGTTTGCCGACGGCTTTATTGATATCTTCTAATCGTTCGATAGAAAGATGAAAAGGTGTCAAGGCTTCATTGATTTCACTTAATAATGCTGTTTCAGTTTTCATCTTAATTTGAGCGGTTTTATGCTGATTGCCTTGCTCTATATCCACAGGTAAAATGCGATTGATTGTCGCTGTGGTGGGATGCGGTGATACAGGAAGAATTTGCTCACCTAGCAAAGCATTAGCAAAGGATGATTTTCCTGCACTAAAAGCGCCAAATAGAGCGATAGTGAAGGTTTGATGTGCTAAGCGATCGGCTTTGCTTTCCAGACTAGAGGCAAAGGTTTCAAATCCACGAGCTGTCTTTAAAGCCTGTGCATGGTGCATGAACTGTTCTGAGTAAGCCTTGAGTTGATTTTGATTGATCTCTACATCTACCACGTCATCCTGTTGCTCTGCTATGGATATTGATGGTTGTTCCCTATCTATAGACAAGGTCTGTTCGGGGTGCTCAATTTTAAACTTAGATGATTCTGGAAGTTGCTCAGTTGTCCAAATTGTAAATTGAGAAAGCGCTACCTTGAGTTGTGTTATTTTTTCTACAGAGAACAGTGTTTGTGCTTGTGAAAGTTGATTGAGTTGTTCAAAGTAATGTTGTTGTTCATTGGATAATGTTTCATAGTGTTGGGCAGCATCAAATTGATTTTGCATCTGATTGATTTTTTTCTGAATATGCTCCAACTGTTCCTCTAGCTGTGGATTGATGATGTTCTCAAGCTGATTGAGAACGCCTTGAACCGTCTGTCGAAACATTTTTTTGATATCCTCAGCTACATCTTCTGTATACCGCAATAAGTAATCGCCTGATAAGATAGCTCCGTCGTTAATGAGTTCTATCAGGCGCTCACGTTTTAAGGAAAAAGTCATATCTAAAATGATAGTCTGTACAGCTTCTTGTTTGCCGACAAGGGTTTCAATCTCTTGACTCAAGGTGTCTGTTGTTTGCAGACGCAGGGTATTGACATGATCGTATAAATGTTTATAAAAGCGATCCAGGCGTTCCTGACGCTCTTTTTCTATTTTTTGTTTGGATGAAAACAAGCCCATTTTAAATTTAGGTTGATAGGCTTCTAAAAAATTTTTAGCATCCTCTCTTGTTTCGTAGGGCATAAGTATAGCGCTATTGATGGTTTGATTCGTCTTTTTTAGAACAGAAGAGCTCCAGTGCTCAGTGGTGTCCGTTGCTTTTTTCATCTGTTGCTGGAGGCTGGCATAATCAGAAGTGAGTTGATCGACATTGGTTATAGCTTTTAAGCGTTCTTTATAAGTATCTAATTCATTTTTATGAGCGTTCGTCCACCACTGTTTATGTGTATCAATGAGCTGCTGAATAAGCGTTTCATTTACTTCATCTGCTGGGCGGCTGTCTTGTTGCAAAGCTTTTAACAGATCCTTAAGCTGATTGAGATCATTATGGGCGAAGGCATTGTGTTCCATGATAGAAATATAATGGATGCTTAGAGGAGATAGTCCCCACGCTACTAATCCTTCTTCTACTTTTTGTTTGTAGTCGGATAAGGGAATCTCTGTTTCTTCATGTTTATCCATTTGCGTCACAATAATGTGGAAGGGTTTATTTAAGGACTGTACATGTTGTAAAAAGTGAAAGTTATCAACAGATTGTATGTGATTGTAATCTGCTACATAAAAAATAACATCAGAAAGCTGAACAGCTTCTTCTGTGGCTGCTTGGTGAGCGGGGTCGGTGGAATCTATTCCAGGCGTATCCATTAAACCCCAATAATCTGGGAAATTGGCTAATGTTTTAACACGAATTTCTGAGACATCTGCGCCATCTTTAGCGTAGTGTTTGATGACATTTAAATCATATGGGGGAGTGAGGGTGACCAATCTTCCGTCCCAAAAGACGATCTGTACCTCAGGTGTTCCATAAGAAATGGATACCAGGTTAGCGCTGGTTGGAATGGGACTGGTTGGCAATAAATCCTCCTGCATCAAGGTATTAAGGAGGCTGGATTTACCAGCAGAAAAATGACCGCAGAAGCAAACATCAAAGCGCCCTGCCTCGTGTTTTTGTAAAAGATTGAAGGTTTGGCGGGCACGTAGAGCATCGCCATGCGTGTTGAATAATTCATAGAGCGAGAGCACTATATCTTCATTTTGAAATGTTAATCCTGGTATGTTTTTCAATATAATCACCTAAATTTATAAAATGTCATATTTATTCTCAACGTCAACTATGCGACTGTTTTTTTGTTGGAAACTCGGAAAAAATCATGCCACATACGATCAATATTGCACCGATTTTTGCAGAAAGATTCATAGATTCATGTTGCCAAAACGCAGCGGTTAAGCCAGCAAAAACAGGCTCCATGATAAAGATAATCCCTACATGAGTAGGTAAGGTAAAGCGCTGCAAACTTGTTTGCAAAAAATAGGCGCAGGCCGTGGCAAACAGCGCAGTAAATAAACAAGCAAAAAGCACATTTAGATGTGTGAAAGGCGCTATAGAAAAGGTCATTTTCAGACCTTGAACACCACTGTTGGTCAATAGGCTTAAGATGGCAACGACTAAAAGCTGGACGACGGTCAATTGTGCACTTGAATAGGAACGGGTGACTCTATCGGTCACAACAATGTGAAGACCAAATGCTAGGGCACAGATCAAAGCGAGTATATCTCCCCGATTTATAGTAGTGGTGTTCAACATTGCTATTAAATAAAGACCAATAGTTGAGAGAACCACTCCAATTATAGCGGTCCACTTCGGTGTGTGTCTAAGGATTAGCCACGCAAATAAGGGGACAAGCACGACGCTTAAACCAGTGATAAAAGCAATCTTAGATGAACTGGAGTACAGCAGTCCAACGGTTTGTGTTGAATAACCAATAAACAGTAGGACACCTAGCAAAGTGCCACTTTTGATTACGCCCCAGGAGGGTGGGGATTTACTTTTAGAAAATAGCCTATAGCCAATATATAAAAATAGAGCAGCAATAAGAAAGCGCCAACCATTAAAAGCGAGGGGAGGGATGGTGGCAATGGCATCCTGAACAATCACGAAGGTCGTTCCCCATATAAAAGCGACGGCTAATAGACCGAAGTCAGCTAACCACTTTTTTTGCATATTATTTCCCCCATTGTTGTTGCTTGATGACTTTTTGGATCGCTGAACGTGCTAAGAGGTCAGCTTTCTTATTTTCACTACTCGGAATCCACTTAATAAAAAATAACGAAAAATGCGATTTGAGTTTGAGAATTTCATCTAAGTAGGCATGAAAGCATTTATTTTTGACGTACTCATTTTCAACTGCATGCTCAACTAGCTGTGAATCGGTTCTTACAGAAATCGCTTGATAGTGTTTGTCAATACAAATATGCATCGCAGTAATCAAGGATTGGAATTCAGCGTGATGGTTGGTTGTTGAGTCGAGCGGTAGCGATATCTCCTCAGATGGGCCACGATCAGGTTTAATGAGTATACCAATACCTGATGGACCAGGATTGCCAGCGCTTGCTCCATCAATGTAAACTTCAATCAATGTCTTGGCTCCTTTTTTGTTTCCTGATAAACCGTCACTAGTCTGTTACAAGAATACACTAAGCACTATTAAGATGCCAGCTTAGTCTTTGTTATTAGAAGATAAGCACGAGACTATTTTTTGTTGATGGAACATTCATTACGATTAAGATTTTGGAAAGCTTAAAAATCCCTCTGCCATATGTTCAAGTGTTGGAACTACGGCAAGTGGATTAATACTTTGCAAGAAGAGCTGATGAAGTGTTCTCAAAATACAAAAAGACATAATTCATCAATTATTTACAAAATTCATTTAAAAATGTATACTGAGAAGTGAGCATTTCTCCCTCATATTTTTCGAAAAGTATTCTGTTTAAGCTCCTCTTGTCATGGGGGGCTTTTTTTATGTGATGACATAGCTATACTATGGCTATCATTTTTAATGAATTAAGTGGTCATACATAGCACTAGTGGAGAAAGAGTTGAATGAGAATGGCCATGAATAATACAAATCATATAAGTGGGAAAGCATGAGCGGTATGTGATTATTTGACCAATTTAAGAAGTCAGATAATTTTTTCTTTGTCTGGACCTTTTTTATACTTTATAATAGCAAGTGATAAACAGTGTCGTTATACATAGAAAAATATTTATGCATTATGGAGGGATAGTATGGGACAAACATCACTGTCAGACATTGAAATTGCTCAATCAACTGAGCTGCTTCCTATTCGGGAAATTGCTAAACAGCTCGCTTTAAAGGAGGAACAATACGAGCATTATGGTAAGTATAAAGCTAAGGTGTCTATCGACGTATTGAAGGATTTAAAGAATCAAAAATCTGGACATATTGTGCTTGTGACATCGATTAATCCGACAGCAAGTGGTGAGGGGAAATCCACGGTAACGGTCGGTTTGGGACAGGCGTTCAATAAAATAGGAAAAAAGGCGGTCATTGCTTTAAGAGAACCTTCTTTAGGTCCTGTGATGGGGATGAAGGGTGGTGCCGCAGGTGGTGGTTATTCGCAAGTCGTTCCTATGGAAGATATCAATTTGCATTTTACTGGGGATTTGCACGCTATTACGTCGGCACATAATTTGCTGGCGGCTTTGATTGATAATCACATTCACCAAGGGAATGCTCTTCATATTGATCCACGGCGTGTTGTTTGGAAGCGTGTGTTGGATCTGAATGATCGTACACTTCGACAAATTGTCATTGGATTAGGTGGACCAGCTAATGGCAGTCCTAGAGAAGATGGTTTTGACATCACTGTTGCTTCAGAAATCATGGCTATTCTTTGTCTTGCGGTTGATCTGGAAGATTTGCAGGAGCGATTGAGCCGTATCGTTATTGCCTATAACGATGAAAAATCACCGGTTACAGTGAAGGATCTGGGTGTTGAAGGGGCTTTAACAGTCTTATTAAAAGATGTGATTCATCCCAACCTGGTGCAAACCCTTGAGCATGTACCTGCATTTGTCCACGGAGGACCATTTGCTAATATTGCCCACGGTTGTTCAAGTATTATCGCTACAATGATGGCCACTAAGCTTGCGGATTATTGTGTTACAGAGGCTGGATTTGGTGCAGATCTTGGTGCTGAAAAATTCTTGGATATTAAAATGCGAGCAGGAGAGCTTAAACCGAGTGCTGTGGTTATTGTGGCAACGGTCAGAGCCTTAAAAATGCACGGCGGTATGAAACAGTCTGACCTAAAGGCAGAAAATATTGAGGCATTGAAGCGTGGCGTAGCTAATTTGAAGAAGCATATGGAGACGATTGCTCAATATGGACTTCCTTATGTTGTTGCCGTCAATCGTTTTATAACGGATAGTGAAGCCGAGCTTGCTTTTCTCATCGATTGGTGTAAAGAAAATGGAGCTAGGGTTGAGTTGACCAATGTATGGGAAGAAGGCGGACAAGGTGGAGTGGCGCTGGCAGAGGCCGTGGTTGAGGCTATTGATCATGAGCAGAATACCTTTAAACCTTTGTATGATCTTAACATTTCTATTGAAGAGAAGATTAATAAGGTTGTACAACAGGTATATGGAGGTAGTCATGTTGAATTTTCAGCAGTGGCTACAAAACAGTTACAGGAAATTGTTGCCAATGGCTGGGAACATCTACCGGTCTGTATAGCTAAAACACAATACTCTTTATCTGATGATCCAAGCAAAGTTGGTAGGCCGGAAGGGTTTACTGTTCATGTTCGAGAGCTTGTTCCACGCATAGGAGCAGGGTTTATAGTTGTTATGACAGGAAATATTCTGACGATGCCAGGTCTCCCTAAACAACCGGCGGCATTGAATATAGGATTAGATGCCAACGGACAAATCGAAGGTTTATTCTAAGATTATGTAAGGTTGGGGTTGACTATAGCGTTTCGGTTGATTCATGGGCTAGAAAAGTGGTATCGTATGAGCAAAGTCCTTATTAAGGAGTGGATGATTGATGTCAATGGCTTATGAAGAATATATGCGTGAAATTGTTAAGCCGATGCGTGATGAGTTAACCAATGTGGGATTTTCTGAATTGAGAACACCTGAGGCGGTGGATGACTACATTGCTTCTGCTACAGGAACGACACTGGTATTTGTTAATTCTATCTGTGGCTGTGCCGCTGGTCTTGCTCGTCCAGCAGCAATCAGGGCGCTGGAGCAGATGGCAGATCAGAAGCCTGATCATTTGGTGACGGTTTTTGCAGGGCAAGATCGTGAAGCAACTGCTCAGATGAGAGATTATTTTTATGGCTACGAACCGTCATCGCCTTCTATTGCACTGCTCAAGGGAAAAGAAGTGGTTCATTTTATTCCTCGTGAAGAAATAGAAGATGAAGAAGTGACAGATATCATGCAAAATATCGTTGAAACTTTCAAGGAGCACTGCTAAAATTCACGTTTCTAGTTAAACGCCAGGATCTCCCTTGGCGTTTTTTTTTCTATCATCAAAACAATGAGTTGTTGAATAACAGCTGGAATCTCTGCTGGTCTCAGAGAAAGCAATCCAGTATTGTCTATAAAAAATATGTTATGATAAATATTTAGGGGGTATGAATGTATGACCAAACCATTTCGAGTACTGCTTTATTATAAATATGCTTATATTGACGACCCAGAAGCGTATACTGCTGAGCATCTTGCTTTTTGTAAGGAATTAGGGCTTAAGGGGAGAATTCTCGTTTCAGATGAAGGAATCAACGGCACAGTATCCGGGACCTTTGAAGAAACAGAACGCTATATGAGCGAGCTTAAAAATGACCCGCGTTTTGCAGGAATTGAGTTTAAAATTGATGCAGCTGATGATCATGCGTTTAAAAAAATGTTTGTACGTTATAAGCCAGAGCTCGTTTCTTTGCGACTTGAGGACGATGTTAATCCAAATGAGTTAACTGGGAAACATCTTGAGCCGAAAGAATTCCTTGAAGCGATGCAGGATGATGATGTGATCATTATCGACGCTCGGAATGATTATGAACATCAAATTGGGCATTTCCGTGACGCCTTACTGCCTAACATCCATGCTTTTCGTGAGCTTCCAAGATGGATTCAAGAAAATCTAGCCGATAAAAAAAATAAAAAAATTCTTACGTATTGCACGGGTGGCGTTCGCTGTGAAAAATTCACAGGTTATTTGCTTAAAGAAGGGTTCAAAGATGTCAGTCAACTGAGTGGTGGCATTGTTGAATATGGTAAGGATCCTGAGGTGAAAGGAAAAAACTACGATGGAAAGTGCTACGTGTTTGATAGCAGAATCTCTGTCGGGATTAATCGCACCAAAGAAGATGTCATTGTGGGACAATGCCATCATTGTGGAAAGGCAGAGGACCGTTTAGTCAATTGTGCGAATCCGGAGTGTAATAGTCAATATATTTGCTGTAAAGAATGTGAAGAGAAATATGAGCGCTCTTGTAGTGAAGAATGTCGTGAGCATCCTCACAATCGCTATAGAATGGTACAAAATGTTTAAGAGAGACCGTCCATTCATTTGTTCTTTTTAATTTAGGAGGGGTTAGATGAAAGAGCACTTGTTTTTACGTCATGATCGTGAACGTGCACTATATGAAAAAGCGAAAGAGCTTGCTGAACGATTTTCTGAAAATGTAGCTGAAAATGACCGCAATTCCCGGTTTCCCGTTGCTCATTTTGAGATGTTAAAAGAAGCAGGCATTACGTCTTTTGGCGTTCCACATGAGTTTGGAGGGGAAGAGCGTTCTTTAACAGAATTCATTATTTTACAAGAACAACTTGGTCAAGGAGATCCAGCCACAGCTTTGAGCTTGGGCTGGCATTTAAGTGCGATTATGGATCTTGCTGAGCGACGTCCATGGGTGCCGGAGAAGTTCCGAGAGTTTTGTGAAGGGGTTGTTAAACGCAAGGAACTCGTCAATCGTATCATGACTGAACCGAAGACAGGTAGCCCAACAAGAGGGGGCAAACCACAAACCACGGCTAAAAAGGTGGAAAAAGGCTGGATATTAAATGGAAAGAAGACTTTTGCTACTTTATCGTCATTGGCTGATTGGTTTTTAGTGACGGCCTCGATAGAAGAGAAAGACGAAGTGTGCTGGTTTCTGATTCATCGGCAAGAAGCGGGCATTGCTGTTGATGCAACATGGGATACGCTAGGCATGAGAGCCACACGCAGTGACGATTTGCTATTGAATCAGGTGCATGTTGCTGATGATGCGCTTGTAGAGATCATCACAAAAGAAAAAAATAAGCCATCTCTACCGCCTGCTTCGCTGTTACATATTCCAGCTTGTTATCTTGGCATTGCCTTGGCGGCTCGTCGTGATGTCATTCAATTTGCTAAAGATTACACGCCCAACAGTCTTGATTTTGCTATAAAGGATGTCCCAAAAGTCAGAGATCGCATTGGAGAAATTGAACATCAGTTGTTACAAGCTCGGTATGTTCTCTATGGTGTTGCACGTCAGTGGGATGCATGTTCTCTAGAACAACGTCTAGAGCTCGGTCCATCTTTGGCAGTTGCAAAAACCGTAGTACTAGAAGCTGCCTCACGAGTGGTGGATATTGCTATGCGTGTTGTTGGCGGAACAAGCCTTAACCGCTCTTTACCTTTTGAACGCTATTATCGGGATGTAAGGGCAGGCTTGTTTAACCCTCCAGCTGAAGACGCCGTTCTGGCGATGCTGGCTAAACAAGCCCTTGATGAGTAAGGTTTTAATAGATTTTAAAGTTATAGAATGAGTTGGTATTAAATGGCTACGGTTGGCTGTGGTATTTGAAAGAAGCTTTGTGAGAGGTAGACGATTCTTTCTGTGATGATTCGGGTAGCCCGTGGCATAAGGTAGGCATCAATAGTCGCTCCAGGTCGCCGAACCCTATTCAGTTGTGTGACAAAATAATCGTGATCACCGATGCCCATGCCGTGACCGTAATAACGCCTTTCAGGAAGAACAATGACATTTTCTCCCTGGAAGGCCATGTGATTGGGACTCACTTGAGGATTTTTAAAATAGCGAACATCCCCCGGAATATCCCCTTGTTGAACGGATTCAATTGTCAGAGGTAAATTAGGAATATCTTGCCAATCCCAAAGATATAGATTGTGATATAGCTCATTAAAAAGCCTCTCTCCAATAGTCAGCAACACCCCATGTAAGAGTACGATCTCCATAGCTGTCGCACATTCAAATCCATAGGCGCTTCCATTGTTAAAAATATCTTGAAGTGCTGTGCTAGGCTGACTACCATTTCGGAGTTGCAATCCACCTATTTCAGTGATTTCCCAATAACGAGGATTTCCTTTTGTTCTATAAAAGGTTTCAAAGCTGGCGTTACCCTTAGCTAATGTGAGAGCTGAATCAATAATATGAGATCTTAAGGTCACATCTATGCGAAAAACCTGTTCACTATTGAAGCGGTAAATATCACCATTGTCAATCATGGTAGAGATGATATCTTGACTATGATTTAATGTCGGGGCAAGTTGTTGTGCTTGGCTTAGTGTTAGTCTCTGTTCTTGTATGACAAGCATGGGATTGATCGATCCTCCTTTGATGATAACTAATGACAGCAGGGACGGTAGATGTGGTGCTCCTCGAGATGAGCTGATAATGGCTGTTTGATCCATTCTCGCCATGTACGACGATTCTCCTTGCGATAATGGGCAGAGGTAGTAGACAGACGTTCTTGAATGTCTATGCTGAGTTGAGAAAAGCTTTGAGCTTTATCGAGTTCTCGAGGTGATAAAGGTGAAATGAAATGTCCGGTTTGACAATGGATTGTTTTTCCCAAGTATTTAGCACCGTAGTGGATGACAAAAGGGACGGGATTGTGGTTTGTATCGTTTGTTTCACCAGTGAAAAGAAGATATTGATGATGATCTTCATACCAATCCTCAATGCTTTCCACAGCTACTGTAAGAGCAGTGGAATGACTATTTGGAATGAAGTGTAGTAATTTTTGGGCAAAGCGCTGTTCCTTAGGCGAAGCATATAAATACTGTGCTACATATAAGAGCCATTCACAATGGGGAGAATCGTAGAGAAGCTGTAAGAGATAGTGGTATTGTACAGTGTTCCGATAGCGATGAAATAGCAATGCAACAAGCTGTGACATATGTCCCTCATTATAGAATTGATAGAGATAGGTGCACGCATGATCAATGACATATAGAAAATCGTCGTTTAAGAGAGTGGAGCTACTAGATGCGATCATCCACGAATAGCATTGGACATGGCAATCATAGAGTTCCACATCGGACATGGGTATAGTTGATAAGGAAGGGATTGTTAATGTAACATTCAATACTTTTTCAATATGCATTAAGGCAATGCGGTTGCGAATGGACAATTCTTCAATCTCTTTTACATCGTCCTTTAAAGTAAATAAACTTGGGAAATCAAGGAGCGGATCATTGAGCTTTTCGTAGGCTTGATCGGGTTGTTGCGCGACTTCTTCGATCCATTTTTGTCTCAATACCTCTGGACCTTCTTCTAAAAATAGGTGATTAAATAAATGATGTTGCCTCAATTATAAATGCCTCCATTTTATAAACATCATGGCTCATTACATATATGATTGAATCAGGTTCATCACATTCGATGAGCCATTTGTGCTTAATTAAGTCCTTTCATGCAGGAAAGCTGAGATACGTGCTTCCATTTCATCCGTGTTATACGAATTAAATAATTGTGAAGCCAATCGGACAGGATCGCCAAAAAAGAAGCGTTCATATAATTCTTGACGACCCCCAAAGGCGCTTAATGAAGCGTCCCAGGCTAAGCGAAAGAGCCTAACCTTTTCTTCACCGTCTTGTGTAGAGGTTTGCAAATAGTGACGTAAATCCTTTCCAGCTTCGGAATGAAAATCGTCTTCTGTAGGAATTGAAACGAGTCCGCTTGCACCTAAAAGCTTAATGATTTCAATTATGCGTGGATAAAGCTTTGTATAATACAGGACACCAGCTTGAAGCGGATCATTATCAGGTGTAAGAATGCCCCATTGGTTGTGTTGGGCGTGTTTTTCAGATGCATAGATTAAGCCTTTCATTACTTCAAGCCCAACGATGACTTCTGAAATTTTTTCATGAATGTGTTGATATTCCTCAATGCCAATGGATTGAATAATGTGCTTCATGATACCGAGCAAGCTTTCGATTTTAATAATGTTTTTACTGATGATGACATGGGTGGTCTGTGCGAAAAAGCCACTCTCTGGGTATAAGCGATTATTAGCAGTGATGTTTCCATATAAAAAGACGCGATCCCATGGAACAAGGACATGATCAAAGACAACAATGGTATCCATTTCTTCAAACTGACTGCTAAGTGGATGATCATAATGAGAGTTCCCACCAACAAAGGAGTCTCGACAATAAAAAGTGAGACCCTTGGTGTTGATTGGTATGGCAAAGGCGTATGCCATGGTTTTTACCGCTTCTATTTGTGGCAAGCGGGCTCCAGAGGGAAAGACGAGAAGTTCATCTGTGGTTACGCCTTGTGTAGCAAGTAGCCTGGCTCCATGAATAATAATACCCCGGTCATTTTCATCGATAACGCGTGCAGCTATGATAGGACTGTCGGGGTCTTCTAAGTAAAATTGTGAGCGATTGACTTGGGGCAAGATAAAGGTATGTGTTAATGATAAGTCGTTTTCGCGGACATATTCGTAATAGTTTCGCATATTTTCAGACCATTGTGGTGCATCTTCTTTCAAAATATCAGCTGAGGTACCTAAAGCCATGATAATAGTATTCATATAATCAGGAGAACGCCCTAGCATACCCAGAGAAATCTTTGACCATTCTTGTATAGCTTTACGGCGTTTTTCAAGATCTGCTTGTGTTTTTGGAGCAAGGTATGTTGTTCCGATGGCATGGCCTGTTGTGTCCGATGGATAGGAGAGGAGCTCTTGATAATCTGGATCGCATTGTAGATTGTAAAGTTTTGCTTGTGAATGTATCAATCCTTTAAAGGCAGGATGTTCTGAAATCTTGCTGGTAATGCGTTCACCTCGGTACCAGATAGTGGGTTTTAAAGCATCGATACGCGCGATATATTCTTCGCCGTTAATCATCAGATAAGATACCCTCGCTTTCGCATACTCGCATAATTTTTCTATCAAAATGGCTGTGAAATTTGATATACTACTAAAAAGCCATGAAAGGGGATGCCTATGGGAGCTCAATTTAGTATAGGTGATATCATTAAGGTGAGGAGTAAGACGGGCGAGTATGTTGCTAAGTTTCTTGACTATAGGAGTGGGCAAATGGCTGTTGCAGAAACACTCGCTGTTTTAAAACATCCAACGCAAGGGGATTTGCATCAGCCAAATGAGGTGGATGTGCCATTGTTCCACCAAAGAAGAGCGCCTGCGTTTCATGAAAAGATTGTTGTGAATCTAAGTACCATGTCTGCTTATACGGGAGTCATACCAAATTATGAGCAATCGTTAAAGCAAGCCCTTGAAGATAAAATGATTCAGTTGCAGTCAAGACAAGATCCTTGGGCTAAAAAATCCCATGCTCTTTTACAAGAGCTAAGCCAAGAATACTTTCTTTAACAGTATGTTATATGAATCATCAGGCATAATTATTATTAAAAAGAATTGGAAGTGGTGATTTTGAAGCACTATTTGGAGCTTTGTGAGCATATTTTGCAAGAGGGTGATGAAAAAGGAGATCGAACAGGAACAGGGACCATAAGTATCTTTGGACATCAAATGCGCTTTGATTTGCAGGCAGGATTTCCACTATTAACGACAAAAAAATTACATATTAAGTCAATTATTTATGAGTTGCTATGGTTTTTGCAAGGCGATACTAATATCGCTTACCTTCAGGAGCATGGTGTACGCATTTGGAATGAATGGGCGGATGAAGAGGGGAATCTAGGTCCAGTGTATGGACATCAATGGCGTTCTTGGCCGGGTAAGCAGGGGGAGACGATTGATCAAATTGCTCAAGTTGTTGATATGATCAAGAATAGCCCAAATTCACGACGTCTTATCGTGACGGCTTGGAATCCTACCGATGTTCCTGATATGGCTTTGCCTCCTTGTCATTGTCTGTTTCAATTTTATGTGAATGGCGGGAAGTTATCATGTCAGCTTTATCAACGCAGTGCGGACGTATTTTTGGGTGTACCTTTTAACATTGCTTCCTATGCTCTGCTCACTCATATGATTGCGCATAGCACGGGGCTCCAAGTAGGTGAATTTATTTATACTTTAGGAGATGCTCATATCTATCTCAATCACGTGGAACAAGTGAAGCTACAACTGGAAAGGGAGCCGAGGATTTTGCCACAGCTCAAAATTTATCGTGAGGTATCTTCTATATTTGACTATCAATATGAAGATTTTGAGATTGTAAATTATCATCCGCACCCTCATATTAGGGGGCAGGTTTCTGTATGATGGCATTCCTTTTGGCGATGGATCGCAACGGGCTTATTGGTAAAGATGGTGCTTTGCCATGGCATTTGCCTGCTGATCTCCGTTATTTTAAGAAAGTGACAATGGGTCACTCTATTGTTATGGGAAGGAAGACTTTTGAATCTATAGGGAAACCCCTACCAGGTCGGGAAAATATTATTTTGACAAAAAACACTGATTACCATGCTGAAGGTTGTCAAATTTTTCACCATCCAGAAGAAGTTATGTCTTATTTATCTGGTAATCCTTTGTGGTTTATCATAGGAGGATCTGGCGTATTTAAGAGCTTTTATCCTCTTGTTGAAAGACTGTATCTCACAAGGATTGATGCTGAATTTGAAGGGGACACTTATTTTGACTTTAATCCTGATGAATGGGAGTTGCTAGTCAAACAATCTGGAACAGTAGATGATCAAAATCGTTATTCCCATGAGTTTTTGATTTATAATAAAATTTTTTGAAAAAATACTTTTGCCATGCGGGAGTTTTTGTTGTTTAGTTGATTCTTAGACATTACCTAATGCTCCCTTATCTTGCCTCATAGTTTTCCTTATTAAATTTCACTTTCTGTGCACACCATGATATTCAATGGGTTTGTCTCTATCACATAAATTCTTGATCTGCATAATCTGATAAAAAGCGTGCAGCGCATGGATGGAGTGATAGGTGTGTTGAGTACATTATTGATCCTCGCTATGTATGGTTTAGTAGGAAGTCTTTTTTCTCTTCTCATCCTTGGCGTTCGAAATGAAACAATTGTCAATGATAAGCAACAATGGGAAGGGGTGTTTTTCCTATTGTTGGTCCTATGGCTGCCTCTAGCGATTTTAAGCTTAGTCATTGGACCATTTATAAAAGCTGTATCAGTTGATTCACATAGTTAGAGCAGGCTTTTGAATTTATTCATGCTGTTTGCTGAAGGGGAAGAATCAGCCATGTACAGGGTGCAAGAACGATACATGCAAAGTATTTGTAGTTCACAGCCAACCGAGGATATTTTCTATCACTTGGGCTCTTTAAGAAAAGTCTATGTTGTTGAATATTTAGCACTTACTAAAAAACAATGGTTGGTGAACCAGCTCAAGCGAAATCTGTTCGCTAAGGAAACCTTCATCTTACTGGTGGATCCGATTCATCCTGAGGGGGTTCAAGGGCTGATTGTAGAGTCACTAGGCATAGGCTTTATCGATCAGTCCGTTTTTAGGGAGCTACAATTAACGATGCCTTGTCCAACCTATGAATTAATGTGGAGAAAAGGGCAGGTGTTGGATGATGAACGCATTCGCTGGTTCTTAACTGAAAAACAGGTTTGCGTAACTCAGGCAAGTGAAAAGCTATTACAGGCGCGCTCATACTTGGACTCTATAAAGCGCATCTATCACATTTCAATGAAGCAAGAAACATTATCTCTTCTTTTAAAGGACATCGTTTTCGACCTTTTTTCAGCAAAGGAGATCAAACGTCAATCCTTTCAGGGTGTTGCGATCAGTTATTTTGGCTCTAATAATCGTACAAGATTTCATCATATGCTACAACGACCAAAAAAATCCATTGAACGGTATATTATATTAAAAGGGTGTACTGGGACAGGAAAGACAAAAATTTTAGCGGCTTTAGCCGTTGTGGCTATCGCTCTCCACTTATCTGTTGAGATTTATCGTTGTCCTTTTTACACAGAAAGCCTTGATGCGATTATTCTTCCTGAATTACAAACGGCTATTATTGACGGATCAGCTCCCCATATGCATGAGCCAACTCACCCTAATGATAGCTACTTTGTATTAGAAGAATATGGTATTGACAAAGAAACCCTCCATTCGTTTGCGCTGGAGCTGAAAGAAGCTAATCATCATTATAAAAATTCTATGCGTCATGCCCAGTTTTTTTTACAGGAAGCCAAGCATATGCATGAGCAGGCTGTATATGCTTTGAACCAATCACAATGCTCTTGGTTAGATCGAGTGGTAGAAGACTGGGATCATTTGATTAAAAATGTTGAAAAATGAGAGGGACTGACTCTGAAGGTCGAAGATTCACCTGTTTTGTAGGAATAAAACTTGAGTGTATAAAGTGAGTGCGGATATTGAGCACTCTTTTTTTGTATTCTAAATGTCCAGATGACTTTCATATATCCATCGGTCGTTCTCTGCATTATAAGTAGGTTTTTTAGACAATAAGAGGCACTATGAATAATAATAAAGCTCGTCTCTATTTATAGAGGCGATTTTTTTGATGGCAGAATAACTGTTGAGTATAGAAAAAACACTGGGCAAACAATGAGGTGTATGGATGTAGGTATCAAAACGTGGTAAGTGTGGAAGGCGTTTGCACTTCATTATTTTGTGAGACTGCATATGATGCAGTAAGACAGCTACTATTATGTCGTTTAGTTCTCTAAAATTATACGATTGAAGGGGGAGAAGAAGATGTCTGCACAGCATTATTATTCACATTGTCAACAATATATTAATCAACCTGTAGAAATTCGTACCCATGATGGAGAGTGTCATCATGGTATTGTGCATTCTGTTAATCAAACGCATGTTTATCTTCGTCCATTTGATGGTACATCTAGTCTACAGGGACCTGGACTGCATTTTTTTGGAGCTTTTGCAGGTGGATTTTTAGGTGGATTAACCGGTGTAGCATTAGGAAATATTGCCTTTTTTAGACCCTATCCATTTTTCTTTTAATAGATGAGGGATTAAAGTGTCCAGAGATTTCCTCTCTTAATTTTTAGGGGAATTCTCTGGTCTTTTTACATGGTTATATAACAGGTTGGTATCTTTGGAATTTGTATGAATAGACAACGGTATCATGAGCATGCCAGTGGATGAAAGTGAGCGTTTTAGAGCGGGAAAGTATTAATTTCGGTACGTCGAAAAAAGAGTGGCCTCGCCACAAAATGTATTGGCAAGTACCACTCTTTTCAATAGCTAGGTTTTGTCCCAGCTTCGTCAAATTATTTTGGTTTAATTAATAAACATACGCCGTTCCAACAATAATCAACAAAATGAATAAGACGACGATTAAAGCAAAGCCTGCTCCACCGCCAAAGCCCACTCCATCAGTTCCGTAACTCATTAATTATCAACTCCTTATCAGTGATACGTTATCTTATGCATGTCGTACCAACAATGTTATTCAATGATGGCAACCTCTATTTGAGCTATGAACAGAGTTGTGAGAAACGGAATATTTTAGGTTTTAGTAGCATTTTTACAGACAGGAGACAGGCAAGCTTATGTCGTTATCATATTGCTACGTTATTTTGTGAAAATAAAGCTGAATTACAAAAATTTTAGAATGATGGCTTAATATTGTATCTTTTTTAAATAAGATCTTCCACAGAAGACAGCAAGCATGGCTGCTAAAACGCATGCACAACTCACATAAAAAGGAACATGTAAATTGAAGACTTCAGAAAGTTTTCCAGCTAACCATGGAGCGATTGCACCACCTGTAAAACGAACAAAGCTGTAAGCAGATGAGGCAATGCCACGATCTACTGGCGATACCTCCATAACGGATGTCGTGATCAACGTATCATTTATGCCCAAGAAAATTCCCGATATAATGATAAGAAAAATGATTGTACTTTGTGAATGGGTAAATAAGCCCATGCAGAGTAAATCAATTGCAAATAAGATAAAAGTACCATATAAGGTGGGGAGCAATCCAAAACGTGCTTGTAGTCTCGGTGCGATGAATACAGAGGAAATTGCCAGACATACACCCCAACCAAAAAAGACAGATCCTGTCTGAATGGCAGTTAAGCTCATGACAAATGGCGAATAAGCAAGTACGGTAAAGAAACCAAAATTATATAAAAGAGCTGTGATGCCAAGGCTTAATAGTCCACCGTGTGAGAGCGCGCGCAGGGGATCTAGAATGGATATTTTTTTCTTGGGTTTCGGCACACCTTTCAATAGAGTTAAAACAGAAATGAAAGCGATGATCATCAGTACGGAAACGCCAAAAAAAGGACCCCGCCAGCTGATTGATCCAAGGACTCCACCTAGCAATGGACCGAATGACATACCAAGACCAAGTGAGGCTTCAAAAAGGATGACCGTAGATTCGGATCCTCCAGTTGCGACACCAACAATGGCAGCAAGAGCTGTAGAAATAAAGAGTGCGTTTCCCAATCCCCAACCGGCTCTAAAGCCAACGATTTGACCGACTGAATGAGAGGCACCTCCTAGAAAGGCAAAGATAATGATTAATAACAAACCGATGAGTAAAGTGGCTTTTGCACCAATACGACTTGATACAAAGCCGGCAATGATCATGGCAACGCCTGTTATGATCATGTAGCTGGTAAATAGGAGTTCAACTTGAGAGGGACTGGCGTGGAGCTGTTCCCCAATCGGTTTTAAAACGGGATCGACTAAACCGATCCCCATGAATGCTACAACGCACGCAAAAGTAACTGCATAGGCAGCTTTTGGCTGGTGAAATGGGTTGGCTTTCTTGTGCTGAGTTGTTTGCGAGCGCATTGAATTCACCTCTTGTTTATTTTCATTTTTCTAGATTGTACGCATACAAGTTTCATTTGTAGATTGGATAAATACAAAGTCGGTTTTTGCTTCCTCTCTAAAATAATTTGTATAACATATTTCATCATATAAAATTATTTTGTCTATGTAAATCATTTACGTTCATAATAAAAACATAGGTGAAATTCCTCTATATAATGAAAGCGCTCACTTTTTTTATAATCATACAGAGAACATGGTTAGCTGGAAGATACGACCATGTTAACCTAAAATCTAAAATAAAAACCTTTCGTGAAAAATCATTTGAAGGTGGTGAGGCGATTGGAATGCTGAGTATGAACTCTTCGAGATGTTTTGTTTCCTTGGTTTTTTAATCTATGACATTTGTGATGCTCATCATTTTGATAGCTTTTTGGTTTGTTGTATGTTTATAGCGTTCATTTTAGGCTTGGTAAAGTTGTATTACGCCAATCCTTTTTCTTTTTGCTTTTTATGTGGCCGAGGGAAGCTCACTCTATGCTTTTAGGTCACTATTATTTATTTTCTGCACATGTGTTAAGCATGTCCATTGCTTATTTTCCTGTACTTCCACTTATTCTTTCCAGGGTTTCATGATTGGATAGTTGATCCGTTGTTAAATAATAGGATGTTGCAATGAAGAGATGGAGAATGCGAGCCATTGTGATAGGGGGCTCTTTATCTATTTAACGCTGTTTTTAAGATTCTATTAAATTTTTGTTTGGAGTGGACATGAGTTGATATAGCTAATCATAGAATATAGAAATGCCATATGCAAAGGAAGATTCCATGTTAGAATCACCGGTCATTCCCCGTCAGTTCAATCATTTCCAACTACTCATTTCTATTCCATGCTCTATTGCTTTCATGTTTATTTGCATTGCTCTTCTCACATTATCTCATGTTCATAAATTTCTATTTATTGACAATATACATGGCGCTTTAGGTAGCATAAAAGCAGAAACATATTTGGAGTTGATGGGTTGGGAAAATCCATATTATAACAAGGAATTACCTGATGAATATGTGCATATTCATTTTTCACAGATGATGTTACAAACGGTGACCAATATTAATTTTAGAGATGAGCGAAGCTTGTTAGGGAATGAGCTTCCTGGATTTTCGATTTTTGATACGAAAATCATTATTGCAGGTGAGGGAACGAATTATACGAATGTGCCTATTGAATCGCCACCACCACCAGACTATGTCATAAAAGAGCATGAAAAGAGAGACACTTCACCATCAAAGCAGTTAGCGACTCATCCTCAAGTTTTTTTCTATAATACGCATAGCTGGGAGTCATATCTTCCATTACTAGGTAAAGCAGGTGCTAAAAACGTTAATCTTGCTTCTACTCAAGATCAAAGTAAAAATGTACATCTCGTTGATCAACTCATAATAGATGGCTTGGCTAATAGTGGTGTTGAAGCTGTTCAAGATAAGAATATTGTCACGGACTATAATGCGGCGTACAGTATCTCACGTAAATTTATTAAGGCAGCGATTGTTAGTAAAAACCATTATCAATTATTTTTAGATATTCATCGTGATTCTTTGCGCAAAGAAAATACAACAACAATGCTTAAAGGCAAGAACTATGCACGTGTTTCATTTATTGTAGGGGCAGCGAATCCTGATGCGGAGAAAAATAAAACGATTGCTCAAGATATTCATAATAAATTAACAAAATCCTATCCGGGTGTCAGCAAAGGTGTCTTTGAAAAAACACGCTCTGAAGGTAATGGTGTATATAATCAAGATTTATCGTCACATGCTTTATTAATTGAAGTAGGGGGAGTTGATAATACCTTAGAAGAATTGCGGCGCACCGCCAACGCTCTTGCTAATGTGATCAGTGAATATGTCAAACAGGCAGATAAAGTTTAATTTTCATGTATTTGACGAAATATTATTGTTCATATAAGATAAAGACTCTGCTATATAAATGACTTTACAAAATTTACAATCAGACGGCTTGGGTATGTCATGTCGTGGTAAATGACGTTGTGCGTAAGCTAATGCCACAATGCCACGGGTGACAGATTCTTACGGGATGATGGGTTTCTGAGTAGGAATCTATTTACTGGGGGTGGATAATATTGACAAGTATTGTCGTGGGATTTTTTGGAATGATAGGTGCGTTATTAAGGTATGGATTATCTGAGGTTGGATGGTGGCAAGGGAGTACATTCCCAGTTGGAACATTGTTATGCAATTTGATTGGCTGTTTAGCCTTAGGCTGGTTCAGTCAGAGCATTAAGCGCTCAAAAAAAATACATACAAATGTAAAGATAGGCGTCAGTCAGGGATTAATTGGTGCTTTTACCACATTTTCAATGTTTAGTGTTGAGACCATCCAGTTGTTTCAGAAACACCATGTTTTTTTAGGCATCTTATACATTTTAGTGAGCCTGGTTGGCGGTTGGTGTCTAGTCTTTTTGGGAGACAAGCTTGGACAACACAATCATAGAGAGGTGAGTCACTAAAGATGCCATACGCTATTTACGTTATCATTGGAGCCTTTTTTGGAGCTATTGCTCGTTTTTGGATTGGCAAATGGCTTAATAAAGAAGGTTTTCCTTGGGGAACATTGATTATTAATTTGGTCGGAGCCTTTCTGTTTGGATTGCTTATAGGGAGTCATCAGCATAAATATATTAATATGATGTTGGGGACGGGATTTATCGGAGCCTTTACGACATTTTCAACCTTTAAATTTGAGAACTTCACCATGTATTTGAAAAAAATGTGGAAATCATTGGTTTTTTATGTTGTAATTACCTATGGGCTTGGGCTATTTCTCTCCTGGCTGGGCTACTGGATAGGAAAATAATACCTTATAACGCTTGACTTAGGACTTAGATGAGCGGGATTTTAGTATAGGGTTGGTAGATTGAATAGTGTCACCGTTGGCAAACTATATTATGCAGAGAAATGAAAAACTAAGGCAAGCGTCCAATGAATATCGGATGCTTGCCTAATTGGTTTAATCTGGCTGATTTTTTGAGAGGTTACACCACACCATGATGCCCAGCGTATTTGGATGATCAAGAGGAAGTCAAAAGTTTCTCTTTCTCTTGTTTCTCAGCGTGTTCTTGTGCCAGTTTGTCGATTTCAATTTTTAATTCCTCAACCATGCTATCCTCAGGAACCTTACGAATGACTTCACCATGTCTAAAAAGAAGCCCTTCCCCTTTGCCGCCAGCAATGCCAATGTCAGCTTCTCTTGCTTCTCCCGGTCCATTTACTGCACAACCAAGTACAGCAACTTTTATAGGCGCTTTAATCTGTTGAATGTATTCTTCAACTTCATCAACGACTTTGAACAGATTCATTTGAATGCGTCCGCAGGTTGGACAAGAAATGAGCGTTGCTGCATTGGCAGCTAGACCAAATGATTTGAGCAATTCACGGGCAACCTTAATTTCTTCGACTGGGTCGGTAGACAAGGAAATTCTCAATGTGTTGCCGATTCCCTTATGAAGAAGAATACCTAAACCTGCAGCACTTTTAATGGAGCCAGAAAATTTTGTTCCAGACTCAGTTATACCTAGGTGTAGGGGATAATCAAAGGCTTGTGCCGCTTTCTCGTAAGCTTCGACGGCTAGGTTGACGTCGGATGCCTTGAGAGAAACGATAATATCGTGAAAATCAAGCTCTTCTAATATTTTAATATGATAGAGAGCACTTTCAACCATAGCATCTGCTGTAGGATAGCCATATTTTTCGATGAGCTTTCTTTCAAGAGAGCCAGCATTAACACCAATGCGAATAGGAATACCTTTGGCTTTAGCGGCATTAACAACAGCTTCAACCTTCTCACGACTACCAATATTTCCAGGATTAATGCGAATTTTGTCCGCACCACCTTCAATTGCTTTTAGTGCTAATTTATAATTAAAGTGAATATCGACGACAAGAGGTATGTTGATTTGTTTTTTTATCTCTGGGATTGCCTCAGCTGCACGCATATCGGGACAAGCTACACGGACGATTTGGCACCCTGCTTCTTCCAAACGATGAATTTCGGCAACAGTTGCTTCTACATCGTGCGTTTTCGTTGTTGTCATGCTTTGAATGATAAGTTCATTGGAACCCCCGATCGTTACATCCCCAACCTTAACTTTTCTTGTCTCGGTTCGTTGGGTTATATCTGCCATTCCGATCGCTCCTTTTTTGTAGCTAAAAGTCGGTAAGGTTTTAACCTATACCTCAAATACTAATACTATACTACCACCGTTCATTTTACCATGTTTATGCTATCTTAAAAATGAATGTTGTGTCATATTTGTTATGATTAAATGAAAAGTGTAAACCTATAGTTCCCATTTTTCTTAATTAGTAGAGAGGGAAGAGATAGGTTTCGCCGATTTTAATGGTGTTAGGATCGGTATGTGGGTTGAGGTTCTGAAAATCTCCAATCATTTTGCTGATATTTGTTTTTTTAGAGGCATTGATAGACTCTAGGATAGACAATACTGTATCTCCGGGTTCTATGGTGATTTTTTTATAAGGGATGATTGTTTTTAGCTCAGGACGAGTTGTTTGCTTGACTTGTGCCGCTTGAATTCTAGCGATATGGAGAAAATGGAGTGAACCATTTGTTAGATCATAAAAGCATGTCCAGCTAATAAGCGAGATGAATCCGTAGGTGATGAGCTTTTTCATTGCACCATCTCCTTTGAGTAGTATTTATACCACTCTATGTTTTGTTTCATAGATTTATGACATATGACATGTTTAATAGTAATAGAAATTCAAAGAGGGGAGCTTTGAGAGGAGCAGTATTATTGTCTTTATATGTATGTAGTGCATGCTAGGGGTGTAGAACAAGATGATCTGAAATTAGGTAAGGAAAAGATTTTTGTCAGTGTTTGAGTTTGAGTAAAGATATTTTCACCGGCAATCATCTTTTGTCTCGTCTCAATAGATTCTTTCGAATTTATTATATAGAAAAAAAGTAGGTGGAGTCCGTGATCGGCATAATTGAATGTATCATTTAAAAAATTATTGAAATGGGTGGTATTACATGGTATATTGAATGTCGTTGTAGCAATACATAGAACAAATAAAAATTTATTGACAAATGAAACATCAAATGGTATAGTATGTTTTGTCGTAAAAAGGGAAATGCATTGATTATGGCGGTGTAGCTCAGCTGGCTAGAGCGTACGGTTCATACCCGTGAGGTCGGGGGTTCGATCCCCTCCACCGCTACCATATTAAACATTTTTAGGGGTTATGGTTATAGGTTAACCTCGTTTAATTATTTGGCGATTGTGGCGAAGTGGTTAACGCACCGGATTGTGGTTCCGGCATACGTGGGTTCGATCCCCATTAATCGCCCCATTGGACCCTTAGCTCAGTTGGTCAGAGCTGACGGCTCATAACCGTCCGGTCGTAGGTTCGAGTCCTACAGGGTCCACCATCTGTTTTTTATGATCAATTGTTGAATAATTTTTTATCGTTGTGATATTATTATAATGTAAGGCGAATTTTCATGAGGGCAAGACGCTGTTCATGATATTTTTTGTTTTCATGAGAAAATATCGATGGTGTTGGTGTTTTTTGTGATTTTAGAGCTTTGTAAATTGAAGTCTGGCGCTTTTTTTGATAATGTAAGCAGTGTAAGGGACATTAGAAATTTTGTCTAAACCTATCTACATAATTGGAGGAGATTTAATTGGCTTATGAACTTCCAGAGTTACCTTATAACTACAATGCATTAGAACCACATATCGATGAGCAAACAATGCGCATTCATCATGATAAACACCATGGTACTTATGTGAGCAAGGTCAATGTGGCACTTGAAGGACATGCTGAGTTATCCAGTAAATCCATTGAGGATTTGCTCAGTAACTTGAATGCCATTCCTGAAAATATTCGTACTGCTGTGAAAAATAATGGTGGCGGACATGCTAACCACACCTTATTCTGGCAGTTGCTTAGTCCAAACGGTGGTGGATCTCCAACCGGAGCTATAGCAAATGCTATTAATGCTGAATTTGGTAGCTTTGAGTCCTTTAAAGAGAAATTTTCCGATGCAGCTGCTGGACGTTTTGGTTCTGGATGGGCATGGTTGGTGGTTAATCATGGTAAATTAGAAATCACTAGCACAGCTAATCAAGATACGCCGATCTCAGAAGGTAAAACACCTATTTTAGGTCTAGATGTTTGGGAACATGCTTATTATCTTAACTATCAAAATCGTCGTCCAGAATACATTAATGCTTTCTTTAATGTTGTTAATTGGGATGAAGTGAACAAGCGATTCGAAGCTGCTAAATAAGGATTAAACAAGCAAAAAATCCGCAGGGTGCCCTATACCTTGTGGATTTTTTTAATGTGCAATGATCTGACTTATCAGTTGAGCTGTTTGAAATTAATGAGGAAAGGCATTCATTATCTCCTGATGATCTTAGGGGCTGGACATTTGGCGATTTGTTTTTGTCTCCGAAGCAAAGCTAAGCTCCCTCAGAAAGTGAAAGATGTTGCTCGTAAAACGCGTGGATTTCATGATGGGAAAGAGGTCTGACTGTTTGAGAGATTGACAAGATATTCTTACTCAGCTTGCAAAAAATATAGTATAATAACAAGACATCCTGTTGTTATGGGTGTCTCTTTTAGTCGTTAGGAAACAGAGGAAGAACATAGAGTTGTGATACGTCGTAATGAGTGAGAGTCATTTTCTTGGAGGGATTTTAATGGATGATAAACAATTAAAAAAGAAAAAGAATCACATCCCTTTTCGTCTTAATATATTATTTCTGCTGATCTTTTTTGCCTTTTCTGTTTTGATTATGCGCTTGGGTTATGTGCAAATTGTTAAGGGGAAGGAGTACACTGCAGATTTAAATAGCATGCGTAAGGTTGATGCCACCGTCAATTCTCCAAGAGGTTTGATTGTGGATTCCGAGGGCAAGGTATTGGCAGGTAATGAGAGTAGCTATGCGATTGTCTTTACACGCAAACCTGACCAGGATAATGCTAAATTAATCAATTTGGCAGAAAAACTAGCCCAATATATTAGTGTCAGTACGCAGAAAAATGTCGAAAACGGCGTCATTACAACACAAGATGTTACAGACCGTGATATGAAGGATTATTATATTATGCAGCATCAGACGACAGTTTATAAGGATAAGCTGACGAAAAAGGAGCGAGAAAAAGCTAATAGTATAGATAGTGCGGCACAATCTAAAGGAAAAACAGCGAATACTGCCTATGATATGGTGCTCAATCGTATCACCGATAAGGACTTAAATACGATTAGTGAACAGGAATTGAAGGTCATTGCTATTTGGCGTCAGCTTGTTCAAGCTAAGAATCTGACACCAACGATTATTGCTTCACATTTATCAGATGAAGAGCTAGCGAGGGTAGGTGAGAATTTAAGCAAATTTAACGGCATGATTGATACGTCAATTTCTTCAACAAGAGATTATCCGGAGGGGCATTATTTCTTTTTAGGCAATGTTAAAACAATCCCAGAACACCAAGAGGATAATTATTCAGCAATGGGATATAATCTTAATGATCTTGTTGGAACAAGCGATTTGGAGGAAGAATATGAATCAACCCTCCGAGGAGTACCTACTACGTATAAATTTACGAAAAATAGCAAGGGGCAAGTGGTCGGTAGTCCTACTATAAAGGAAGGGCAACGTGGCAATGATATTCAGCTGACCATCAATGGGGATTTAGAAAAAAAAGCTGGAGAAATCGTAGAGAAAAGCATTAAATTTGCTAAACAACCATCATTTGGAAATAGAGAGTTAAGCAGTGCTTATGCCGTGGTAATGAATCCGAATACGGGTGACGTACTGGCAATGGTAGGGCGGACATTAGACCCTAATACAGACAAGTTTACTGATACATCATCTAGTACCATACTTAATGGTTTCGAGATTGGTTCGGCTGCAAAGCCAGCTACATTGCTTACAGGTTATCGCAATCATGCTGTTCCAGATTCATTCGTGGATAAGCCGATTACTTATAAAGTTGGTCCGTCTTTCCAATCCTATGAGCGACTGGGTACAATGACTCCTGAAACGGCTCTACAAAAGTCCTCTAACGTCTTTATGGCGCATATCGCTGGTACAATTGCTGGCGTGCATTATACTGATCTTGGCGGCTCTTATTTGGCGACAGGCAGTGTTGGCTCACGTTTTGTTAAGGCTTTTCAGATCATGCGTGACGGTTACGCTCTCAATGGTTTAGGTGTTCATACAGGCATTGACCTTCCATTTGAATCAACAGGATTTCAAGGGAAAATTCCACAGGACTTTGGTATCATCCATCAATTTGCCATTGGACAATATGATCAATATACGCCATTGCAAATGGCTCAATATGTGTCAACGGTAGCTAATGGAGGGTATCGTGTGGCACCACATCTTTTAGATTCTGTCCATGCGCCTGGGAAGAATCCAGATGAGCTTGGCTCTACGATAAAATCCTATCAACCGAAGATCTTAAATACTGTTCCAAATACGAAGAGTCAATTTGATATTGTGCATAAAGGAATGGAAATGGTGACACATGTTGGAGGGACAGCTAGCTTTCTGGGAAGTACGAATTCAGGATCTATGGGTCCATATCCTAACGTAAATTATGGTAAATATAAAATTGCTGGTAAAACAGGAACGGCGCAAATTGACCCAAATGATTTGAATTTGTATAACGAAACTTTTGTTGGTTATGCGCCATATGATAATCCACAAGTTGCTATTGCTGTCGTTGTCCCACAAATGCGTACTTCAAGTATTAACACTACCATTGCTGGGGATATCATCAAATATTACTTTGATAATGTGGTGGGGGAAACACCAAAATAAGTATGCTTTTGTAAAAGGCGTATCGTATAGGTTATTGGTATATAAATAAAGGTTCGACTCAAAATGTTAAAGCCTTGTTAGCAATCATTTTAAAAAGTCTATTTTAAACAATTTTTGGATTTATGGCGTGAAAAAAGAGACCTGCATACTGTGAAACTCGTATGCAGGTCTCTTTTGATGTCATCTGGTTACTCGTGGTAGGTGCTTAAAATCTCAGCAATCTGTTGGTTCGTCATATTGCTTTTGATCTGGTAAGATCCAAGTTGGATGCGGTTTTCAAGATCATGACCGATAATGTAATCCACAAGCGTTGTACTATTTTTAATGATTTTATCAGAGAGCAGTTGATCAGCGATGTCAGTAGAGGTCATTCCCGGCTTCACTTGAATGGTCACGACTCTTGTCTGTTGCTGAGAAGCTTTCTTTTTTCCATTATTTTTCGTATTGGATTGGTTCTCTGTGTTGCCAGAATCAGATGATGTATTGTCAGAGTTGTTTTTCTTATTGTTGTTTCCTTTTCCCCCGGCTTCGAGCTGTTGATCCTCAGCTTGCCATTTATCATAAGTCGCTTGGTCAATGGCTACTTGACCCTTCTTGCTTAAAAAATTCTCTACGGAATTTTCTGTGAGTGGCTTATTGGCTACCTTTTTCGAAGAACTTTTCACATCATTGGATATAAAATAATAGAAAAAGGCAATCACAGCACATGTGATAATCATTCCCGAAGCAAAGGCGCGCATGCCATTTTTAGTCATGTGTGACCCTCCTTCTATTTATCCTCAATCATCATTTCTTCTTCTAATACACGAATTTTCTTTTTCACTTTGTATAATTCCTGCATCATAGTGATTGAAGTGCCCTCAATTTGTTCCTCAAGCTGTTTGATACTGTCTCTTTTGAAAAAGGACAGGATAAGAACAATTAAACCAATGATGACTAGAACGAGTAGTATATATCCCATAATGATCCTCCTAGTTATTTGCTTTCCTCATTACTTATAACATAACTTAGTATGAGAGAAAAAGAGTTTTGTTGAAAAAGAAAGGAAACTGTAATGTTTTTTCGACAAAATATTGTAATTAAGTTCTTGTGATTACTGAAACAACGATATAGGGAAGCCGCTGTCTATTTTTTATTTGCCTATTTTGTTGACGTTTGTTATCATAGATAGGTGTTTAGAATGTTATAGAAGTGGAGGGATAATCCATGCGGGAACAAGTGATTCTTGAATGTACTGAAACGGGCGACCGTAACTATATTACAACGAAAAATAAACGTATCCACCCTGAGCGTATCGAAGTGAAAAAATACTCTCCGAGATTGCGGAAACATACGTTGCATAGGGAAACAAAGTAAACAGTGGGTGTGTCCTACTGTTTATTTTTTTTTTAGGTTTATAGGCTTCTCTAATGCTATGTCAAATCCTTATGAGAAGGTATATAACATAGCCTAGATGATGAGGATGTTAGAGGAGAGATGGGGCATGAAAAAACAAGAATTAAGGGAAAAAATGAAACAACACTTACGAACGGTAGGTCATTTAGATGAAAAAGCTGAAAAGATACATACACAAATCTATCAGCAAAGCTGGTGGCGCCAAGCCGAATCTGTAGCTGTTACAGTATCAACTCCCTACGAATTGGATACTAGGGCTATTATTGCGGCAGCATGGGATTCCAAGAAACGCATTGTTGTTCCAAAGTGTTTTCCAAAGACTAGGCATCTGGATTTCCGGGAAATTACTCATTGGAATCAGCTTGAGCAAGTCTTTTATGATCTCTATGAGCCCAAGCTCAGTGAGACTATGGCTGTGAAAAAATCTGATATTGATCTCATCCTTGTTCCAGGATTATTGTTTGATTCTCAAGGTTATCGTGTCGGCTTTGGAGGCGGTTACTATGACCGTTTTTTGGAGAATTGTTCAGCATTAAAAGTAGCACAAGCCTTGGATTCGCAAATTTTTGATCATGTACCTGTTGAGCCTCATGATATAGCGATAGACGTTATTGTGACTCCTTCAGAGGTGATGATATGCTCACTCTGATTCTAGTTACGATTTTATTGATTATTACAGGCGGGTTTTCTGTACATAAGCGTTGGTTAACCTTAGCAGGGGCATTCACCATGGTTATTATGGGTGATGTGATAGAATATGCCTTTCACGTGGCCGGGATTGTAGCTATCTTTCTCTTTTTTATACTGTCTAATTTGATAACTTTAGTCATTCAATTGAAGCAACAACCCATAAAATTCACTTCTGAACCACGCACATTGAGTCAAGTGCTTGCTAATGGTGGAGGTCCAATGTTAGCGGCCTTAGGTCAAATTGTGTTTCCTTCACTATTTTGGCTCGGTTTTTATTTGGTTTCCATAGCCGAAGCAACGGCTGATACATGGGCATCAGAGGTTGGCTCTAAGCTAGGTAGAGCACCTTTTCATCTGAGATTAAATCGGCGAGTGCCTAAAGGTCTTTCTGGAGCTATGACTAGAATAGGGTCATTGGCAGGTTTTATCGGGAGCTTGACGATTGCGTTGTATAGTCTCCTTCTACTAGAGCATTGGTCGTTAAAAAATGTGCTTATTGTCGTTTGGATGATTACGTTATTTGGCTGGCTAGGGCAATTTATTGATACGATTCTGGGTGCATATGTTCAAGCACGTTATCGCTGCGAGGTCTGTGCAACCTATACGGACAAGCGTGTTCATTGTTGCGGTCAACCAACACGGCTTGCTGGTGGTTGGCGATGGATGACGAATAGTGTTGTGAATGGCTTGTCAAGTTTATTTGCGGGCTTGATTGGTGGCAGTGCATTTTTACTTTGGATAAATTGAGTACATCTTCCGCATACTATTTTTAAAAGATGCGGAGGGGTTGGATGAGAGGTTCTACGATTCGAATTGCTTCAATGACGATAATCTGCTTAATTTTATATAAAAAGCGTTTTAAATTTTTAAAGCTTATAATTGTTAATATAGCCTTTTGCCGATTACTTGCTCTTTTTAGCAATACATTTTTTAGAAGGCGGGTGCTGTCCTTTCTCCTGCGCTCACTGAAAAAAGTTTCTCAATAGAGAGCGTTAGAAGCTTTGCTTGAGGAGGACGAGGTGTCCTTGGGCTGTTTTGATAACAACAAGCAGTTTATCAGCATTTTTATGGTATAAAATTAACGGTATATGGCTGCCTATTGCGCTTTCCCTGTCATGATTTGTGTGTTCAATACCAAGAATATAGTGATTATATAGCCCTTCCCATAGCTGACTCACCACTCTGTGGGTGGTTTTTTTATTTAATCCGGGTAGGGTATTATGATCAAAAATATGTAAATGAGTTAATGGAAAGACGTCATATTCTTGAACAGGGATTTGATATTTCTCAACTGCCTGTTGTAAAAGGATCTGATTTTGTTTTTGTAGTGCTTGTGTTAATTGATCGTTCCATTGGATTTCTAATCGTGTGGTCGGAAGGTGAAAACTGGCCCAATTTTGTGTGTGGTTGCCCATGACTGCGAGTCGTTCATATGACATGTTTGTTTTGGATTTAATAATATTACTAGGATAGTGAGTTTCGGTATAATGTGCTGTGATCGCTTCATAATAACTTGTGCTAGTTAATGTGAGCTGCTTTTGTTGCTCTAGAGTCTGGGCATTTTGTTGCCATTTATTTAAAATGTTTACTAACCGCCCATTTTTATATAGTAAGGAAATATCTTGTCTTAAATAAGAAGGGGTAGTCGTTTTGGAAAGTGTTGCCCATAATAATTTGGATGAATGTTTTTGTCGCTTTATTGTTAAGGTTGTTTGCTTTGTCTTAAAGTGTATTTGCGTATCCTCTGGGAAATAAGTCATGCTTTCTTCGGTGTCTACACGGTGATTCAAAAAATATAAAAAAATGGCGGTTAATAGTGACAGAAGAATGATCCAAATCAATGCTGAATTTCTCTTTTTGTTGTTTTGTATTGACATTAGCATCGCCTCGCTGAAAGGGAGGTATTTGTCCCATTTTATGCAATCGGGAGGACTTTTTATGTCTATTTACTTTTGAAAATTTGAAAATAAAGTAATAAGTATTAGACAGATGTTATGACGTTTGAGACAATGAGAAAAAGAAATCGATTTCATAATCAACTATAATGCCGGGCGAAAGAATTAAAGGATGGAGAAAGGCTATGAAAAATGAGAAGTGGACAATCGGTGTTGATTTAGGTGGCACCACTATAAAAATGGCATTTATTAATGACGTAGGAGATATTATTGATAAATGGGAAATTGATACGGATTTGGCGGGAAAAGGTGCAAATATTATTCGTGACATTGCAAGGAGCCTTGATGAACAGTTGCATAAGCATGGTCGTAGTAAGCAAGAGGTCGTGGGTATTGGCATGGGAGCTCCTGGATTCATGAATTTTGAAGATGATTCGGTTTTTGAAGCCATTAACATAGGGTGGAAAAATTTCCCCTTAAAATCAGAGCTGGAAAAAATGACTAATCTGCCTGTTGCTGTAGATAACGATGCCAATTTAGCAGCATTGGGAGAAATGTGGAAAGGTGCAGGAGAAGGAGCCGTCGATCTGATTTGTATCACATTGGGAACAGGTGTCGGAGGCGGCGTTATTATGAACGGTCAGATTGCTCATGGCATCAATGGAATGGCTGGAGAAATTGGTCATATTACTTGTGTACCGAAGGGTGGTTATCGTTGTAATTGCGGGCGAAAGGGATGTTTAGAAACCGTAGCTTCTGCCACAGCTATTAAAAGAATAGCTTTGAGTCGTTTTCAAGATCATTCAGAAAGTCGATTGTACACTATCTATCAGGAAAAACGAGATTTAACAACTAAAGATGTTTTTGATATGGCAAAGCTGGAAGATGCCTTTGCTTTATCGCTTGTTGATGAGGTGGCATGCCATTTAGGAAAAGTGCTATCAAATGTAGCTATCTTATTAAATCCGCAAAAAATTGTGATTGGTGGTGGTGTATCTTTATCTGGAGATATATTGCTAAAACCGATCGATCACTATATTAAAACCTTTACATTACCTAGAGTGTATGAAAAATTGGAGCTTTGTAAAGCAACGCTAGGGAATGATGCAGGTGTGATTGGTGGAGCCTGGTTGATTAATAAACAATTAAATAATATATAAATTTTGTCTACTGTTACGTGTTCATCTACATATTTTATACCTCCTGCTTCATAGGATGAAATGAGGATAGAAACAGGAGGGGAAGCCATTGAAGGTCATCGTTCGACAGGGAGATACGCCATTGTATTACAGCCAGTTATTCAACATTCCTCTGGCTTTAATTTTAGAGAGCAATCATGAATTAGGCACTGAACATCTTCCTTCTGGACAACATATCTCTATTCCAGGATATGTTAAACATGTGGTTAAATTAGGAAATGGAGGTTCTTTTTGGCGCATTGCTACGCAATATCAGCTTCCATTGGACGTATTATCATTGATGAATCCAGAGCTTGACCCGTACCACTTAAGGGATGGAGATGCTGTCTTTATTCCGATTCGAATAACCAAACCGATTATTAAAATCAAGCAACCGTATGATTATCAGGCTATGATAAAGGATATGAAGCGTCTGTCTGTTGTTTATCCCTTTATTCGCCAGCAGGTCGTAGGACATTCTGTGCTTGAAAAAAAGATTCTAGAACTACAAATTGGTCATGGTCAGAAACGACTACATATCAATGGCTCTTTTCATGCACGTGAATGGATCACAACACCAATTATTATGATGTTTTTGAATGAGTATCTGCTTGCCCTGACTAATCGTCTTACGCTGCGGGGGTTGAGTATGGCACCGTTTTATGAAGAGACCACATTATCCGCTGTTCCAATGGTCAATGTTGATGGGGTAGATCTGGTTATTCATGGGGCGGATGCTGCACAGAATCATAAAGAAAAGGTTTTGAAATTAAATGATGGTAAGACGGATTTTTCGCAATGGAAAGCAAATATCCGAGGTGTCGATTTGAATGATCAGTATCCAGCAGGCTGGGATATTGAACAACAACGTAGAAGGCAATCACCTGGTCCGGCTGATTATCCAGGAGAATTTCCATTGAGTGAGCCAGAAGCGAGGGTGATGGCGGAATTAACAAAGCAGCGTGGTTTTGAACGCATCATTGCTTTGCATACTCAGGGTGAGGAGCTTTACTGGGGGTTTGAAAAAAAAGAACCGTCAGAGGCTGAAGCCATTGCAAGAGAGTTTGCTCGTATGAGCGGTTATAAGGCAATTCAGTATGTAGATAGTTATGCAGGGTATAAAGACTGGTTTATTCATGAATGGAGGAAACCTGGTTTTACCATTGAGTTAGGGCATGATAGTCACCCGATTCCCCTCAGCCAATTCGATGAAATTTATCAAAAAACTCTGGGCATTTTTCTAGCAAATTTTTATATGTAATCGTAAAAAGTATTGGGGACTTAATTGTCCTCTTTAAATATCATTAAAAAAGAATGTTGTGCGAAGGTTGAACTTCTTTTCTCTCCCTAACATAAGATAAGGTGATTATGTGAAAAGAGGAGATAGAGGTGAACGATCAAAAATATCTGGATTTTTTAGCGCAGGTAGGGATATCCAGTGCTCATCCTGGTGGGTTTCCTTTAACAAAGGCGCTGCTTGATTTTGTATCGCCAGATGAGGAAGAGTATGTACTGGATGTTGGATGTGGGACGGGAGAGACCTCTGTATATTTAGCAGAAAATTTTAATTGCCATGTCGTGGCGGTCGATAAACATCCTGGCATGATTGCACATGCGAAAAAGCTATCTGTTTCACAGCAGGGGGACATTACATTATTACGGGCCGATGTAGAGCGTCTTCCCCTATCTGGCGAGGCGTTTGATAAAATCATTGCCGAATCTGTAACAGTATTTACAAATATAGAACGGACCCTGAAGGAATATTTTAGAGTTTTAAAATCAAAGGGTTGTTTATTGGACATAGAAATGACATCTGATTATAAATTAAGGCCAAAAGAAATTGCTGAAATTAAGGAAGTTTATGGGATTCATGATGTGTTAACCTCTGAGGAATGGGTGGAACGGCTACAGTGTGCAGGCTTTACAGAGGTCCAGGTTTATAATGGCGGGGATTTTCTCCAAAACATGACGGAATTCCCTAGTGTACCGGCGATTGGACTATCTAAGGCGTTCGATGCTGATGCTTTTGAAATGTGGTTGAATCATATTAAAATTATGGAGAAATATCCAGCTTTGAACTACCGAGTTTACGTTGCTTGTCCATAAGTACAGATGTCAGGAGAAGAGATCTCCTGGCGTTTGGTGAACGCTATGTGGAAAAATATTTTAGCGTTTAAAGGAGATCAAGGCAGCATTGCCAATTAACCGTTTCCTGTACCTATCATAGAAGCAAACCAATATGTCAATAAAACAAAAAAGAGTGTTAAATAGGCTCCAAAAATATAAATATACATACGTTCGAACAAGTTTAAAAAGCGTACGGCGACAAAGAAAACCATATTAGTAAAAAAGATGATGGACATAAAGAAGGCCTCACCTGTTAGAGTCATTATAGCAAAATCAACAGTTCATATTGCCATTACTCTGTATATTTTAGGCATTAAGATCTCTCCTAACATATTTTACATATAGTAGGTAATTGAAAAAAGATAATAAATATAAGCTCTTTATTAAAGGTAGACTAACACATGATTTTATTCACCAAATAAGAAATTGGTGGAGCGATTAACTGCTTGTTTTAATAAACAAGGGTGGGACATAAAAAATGACAATAATTAGTCATTGTTGTGTTTAGAAATAATAAGAATAGGGAAATAATTGAGGTAAAGGAAGACGTAAGGGAGGAGGATTAAACATCGGACATGACGCAAATGATTTTCTATACCTATCCGAGTTGCACTTCGTGTCGAAAAACAAAAGCCTGGCTTAAACAACACCATATTCACTTTGAGGAACGGCATATTTTTAAAGAAACACCTAATATTGATGAATTGATGCAGATTATTCAGCTCACTCAGGGTGGCATAAAAGAAATTTTAGCTACCCGTAGCGAAGCATTCAAAAATTTAGATGTGAACATTGACGAGTTAAAAGTGAGTGAGGTATTACGATTGCTTCATGATGTGCCAAAATTATTGAGGCGTCCTATATTAACAGATGGTGAAAAGCTCATCATAGGTTTTAATCAGACACGCCTCCAGCAATTACAAAAAAAGTGGATGATGACTTCTAAATACGTGTCTTGATATTAGCTATTAAAAGATAAAACACCTTAGCAGATGAGTGTTTTATTTTTTTAGAGTGGAATGATGATGTTATATCATTAAAAAAATACTGGAAAAAATTTAAAAATATGACAGGAATTTAAATCATCATGTCGAAATTCTTACAAGCAAGCTAAATTAATTAGGAAGTAGGTGATTGATTGAATGTTGTTGAAAAAAAGAGCGAGGAAATAGTGCGCACGGCTTTTGAATTAAATTCCTCCGATATTCACTTTGTTCCAAGGCAAGCCGACACATTAGTTGAGCTTCGTATTAACCATCATCTTTATGAGCTTATGACGCTTCCCGTAGCATTTGCTGACCGTATTATTTCTCATTTCAAGTTTAGAGCAGGCATGGATATTGGTGATAAACGCAAACCTCAAGACGGCGCTCTTGATGTGGAAATTAGTCAGCAGATCGTTCATCTTCGTTTTTCTACCCTCCCAATGAAGTATAGTGAAAGCTTTGTTATTCGCTTACTGCCTCAAGCTATGGATACTCATATGAGTGATCTTTCCATTTTTTCCGATTCTACGGCTCGATTGGTTAGTTTTTTAAATCTAGAAAGTGGCTTGCTGTTGTTTTCTGGTCCGACTGGCTCAGGAAAGACAACGACCATGTATTCATTGCTGAACGCCGCTAAGCAACGTTTCAATTCTCGTATTTTAACACTGGAGGATCCCATTGAAAAAAGCACCGAAGATTTTTTACAAATGGAGGTCAATGAAAAGGCAGACCTCACTTATGATAGGGGATTTAAAGCTATCTTGAGGCATGATCCCGATATTGTGATGATTGGCGAGATTCGCGATCAAGAGACAGCGCGTATTGCTATTAGAGCCAGCTTAACAGGTCACCTCGTATTTTCCACGATTCATGCTTCTAATTCCGCCCAAACTATTCAACGCTTGCTTGAGCTAGGCATGTCCCGATTTGATTTAAAAGAAACACTTGTTGGTGTAGTTGCACAAAGATTGATAAATATTCATAAATCCACTGATCATTTAGAATCCCAACAACAGCAATTTGCTCCCCACCTCAAACTCGAATCAACCAGACGGACCGCCATTTTTGAAATTCTTACGGGCTTACCACTTTATGATGTACTTCAAGCTGAAAAAAAGCGACCTCATGCGTACAAAAAACTAGAAGACTATTATAGACAGGCACTTACTCTTGGTTATGTTTCACAGGATGAGCTGAGTTATGCAGGAGTTTCGCCACATGCTTTTACGTAAGTGGAAGCTCAAGGATCAAGCCACGTTTTTGAATGAGGTGGCCCAGTGTCTGGAGAGAGGTTATTCGCTTTCCTCTGCTATTCATTTACAATCTTATCAACAAAATACCCTGATTCAGGATTGTATTGACAAATTGCTGAAGGAACTTTCTCAGGGGCATGCCATTTCAGAGGTATTCGCTCATAATGATTTCTCCAAAGATGTCTGTAGTTTTTTGTATTTTGCAGAAAAAAAGGGTGATTTAGCAAGTGGTTTTGCCGAAGGAGGGCGCCTGCTTCGTTTTCGTGAAAAACAAAAGCAAACCTTAGATAGCGTGTTGCGTTATCCTTTATTCCTCCTCTGGGTATTCGGTGTCATGGTTTATGTCATGATCAATCATTTGCTGCCAAGCTTTCAAGAAATCTATGCCTCCCTATCCTTAAAAACTCCTTTTATGATTAAAATATTATTAGCGCTTGGCGGTCATTTTTTTATGCTCTCACTCTTCTTAATGTTAGCTTGCCTCTTTGTGCTTCTTCTTGTCATAACCCTCCAAAAAAAACTCTCCCTACAACAGAAAATCTCTCTCATGCTTCGGCTTCCTTTTACTGCTAAACCGATCAAGGTATATCTCACTTATCTCATGTCTTTTCACTTTGGCAACTTATTGCAGCTTGGTCTATCGATTCATCAAGCTCTTGATTTAATGACTGAGCAAAATTATCAGCCCTTTATACGATCTGAGGCACAACAATTTAGCATGGAATTACAACAAGGAATAGCACTGACAGATATTATTACTAACCGCTCCCATTATTTGCAAGAGCTTGCTGTTGTCATGCATAATGGTCAAGTCTATGGAAGTTTAGGCGTGATGCTTTCTGATTATAGCAATTTGGTTTTAAATCGCATGGATCTTGGAATTAGGAAACGCTTTGCTATGATACAGCCTATATTTTTTGTTTTATTTGCCGGGCTGATCATTCTGCTTTTTTTATCGATTATGCTTCCGATTTTTCACATGATAGATAGCATTTAAATTTAAATCATTAGGAAGGGGATTTCGAGTGCAAGTTTTACGTAAAAATGATGGATTTACTTTGATTGAAATAAAAGAGGGTAAAAACCCTTAAATATTATTTTTTAGCATGACGTCCTCTTGTTGGGTATGGATTAGGATTAATAGGTACTTTTACATCAATGGGTAGCCCGGTATCATGTTGGCCATGCAACATGATATAACTTTCATACAATGTTGCGGTTGGGAACAGTGTTCCTACTAATTGCGCTCTCTCTAGATTGGTTAAATCTTCATTAAAATAACGAGCTGATTCCATGTATTGAAATATTAGACTGTAGTTCCATTCTTTTTTTTGTAGCATTTTGAGTTTTATATTTAATTCATTTTTTCTTTTTTGATACATAGTAAGTTCATTTTCTATCGATTTTTTCTTTTCGTCTAACATACCTTTATTAAAAGATTCATCATCTAAATAAAGATCCATTAGACGTTCAATTTTTATATGCTGTTTTTGTATTTTCTTGTCTATTTTTTTGATGTTTGCTTTGACAATATCTATATCTTTTTCATTGTTATCAAGATCGATATATTGTTTTGCTAACTCTTCACTTGTTAAAATATCTTTAATTGCATTTAGTATATTTTCGTCAAATCTAACGGAGTTAATAGATATATCACAAACTGATTGATCTGCAAGTCGAGCCTTACGCCCGTGTTTGAGGTAATAGGATGGTTTTGATCGATTGCCGTGTTGAGATAAATAAATTTTATATCCACATAGACCGCAAGTGATAGAAGTTCTTCTTAGGAAATGGATATGCTTTTTATATTTCTGTTTTGTATAAGAGGATATTTTGTATTGAGTAGTTCTTTTTCTTTTTTCTTCTTGAATGGCATTGTAGGTTTCCTGTGTTCTTAAAGGTGGAAATATATTTGGAATAGATATGGTTTCACCATTTTCAAATGTTTTTTCCATGATGCCATGATAAGCTTTAGATGCAATCCTATGAAACACTGTTCTTTCATTCCATAGTTTTCCTGCAGGAGTTAAAGAAATCTCGTTTAATCGTTTTGCTATTGTTACTAAACCTAATTGTTGTTTTAAGTATAAATCGTCAATCATTGGGATGGCCCAAGCAAATTTATCATTAACTGAAATGGTTTGCGTTTGTTTGTCATAAATGTATTCGTATGGAACTTTACCCCAAGGTTTACCTTCCCTGAGTCTTTGACGTTTGCCACGCATCATAGTTTTGACAACTTCTTTTTTACCTCTACGAGCAAACCAATTCTGTATGTCACTCATAAATTCTTGTATATCGTCATTAAGATCAATCATGCTACCTGGTTCTGCTAGTTTAACGTTGTTTTCTTTAAGAACAGCTTTTAACATTTCCCAATGTAAACCATCAAGACGAGATAGACGAGATTGATCAAGCACTAAAACAACATCTATTTTTTCTTCGTCAGCTAAATTCATTACTGTTTGTAAACCTTGTTTTTCAAAATTTCCTCCACTGTCTATATCATTAATAGTATTAATTAATTGCCAGCCCATTTTTTGTACATAAGCTGTTAATTCAGTTTGTTGAGCACGCAAAGAATATTTTTCTTCCAATGCTTGTCCTTTCGTGGAAACACGAATGTAAATGACCGCTCTCATATTATCCCCCTCATCCCAATGCCACAGAGTAGCAAATAACTTTGCCATAAATTTTGAGGTCATTACTTGTATCGTATTTAATAATGATGTCTCTAAATTTATGATCAGTGGACTCAGGTCTCAAAATTAATACCTTGTCCTCATCATCACGCCTAAAGCGTTTCAGACTATACTCGTCACCGTGGCTAAATACTATTAGGTCATCTTGTTTAATTTGATCTAGATCAACAGGTTTGAGGATAACGTAAGACTTGTTTGGTATGACTTTATTAATACTCTCGCCATTTACTTTCATGGCAAATAGGTCTTTGCTTGACTGATATTTACCTAAAAAACTCTTGGGATACTTAATGTACTGGACGTTGTCCTCTGTAATTCTATCTACTGCGTCCAAAGAACCAGCAGCTATATTGCCAAAGAGTGGAATGAGAACGTCATTAGAAGACTCTTTTTCAATAATTTTAGCCGTATCGTCTGAAAATCTTGGGTCAATTTTATCTTTAGATATTTTTAATGCGTCCGCTATTTTTTGACTATTGCCAGGGGTAGGGGTAGATGTACCCTTAACATAACCGTTTATAGTGGACTTTTTAATTCCAGTTATGTCCGCTAATTTCACTTGTGTTATGTCTCTAGATCTTAATATGTTTGAGAGATTTTTTGAGATTACTTCTCTTATTCTCTCATCTAAGCTTGTTCTTTTAGGTCTAGACATTTTAATTAACTCCTTGTTTTTGTCTTTATTATTCCCTATTATAACGAATATATTCGTATTTTCAATGAATTAATTGTGTCTTTTTATATAAAAGGTGAAAAAAACCGTTGACAATACGAATTTACTCGTATATTATGATGTTAAATTAAGAGAGGGAGTGGAAATGATGTTGCAAATTACATTAGAAGCGGCAAGAAGGAATGCTGGCTACACGATAGAAGAAGCCGCTCTTTTATTTGAAATCCATCATCAAACATTATCATCGTACGAAAGAGATTCTTCTAAGGTACCATTTGATTTTGTAGAAAAGATACCTAATGTGTATGGTATTCCTAAAACATCTATTTTTTTTGGCAATAGATACGATTTTATTCGTACTTTAAGAGAAAGAACTCTCATATAACATTTAAAAAAACAATCACTATTAAAAAGAAGGGATGAATTATGTTACCAATTGATCCAGCAATATTAATGAAAAAGATGGAAATACCTGAAAAAATAGCGCAATTATCTTACATTGATTCTGAAAAAGCCATTAAATACATGAGAATTTGGGGAGAAAGGAAAATGCCTATAACGCCATTGTATGACGAATTAAACAAAGAATTGCGTTTGTTATCGCAATGAAAAGGTGAAGAGGATATGGTGGCCGACGTACATATCATATCCTGATTTACCCCTAAAAGTGATAGTAAGAGGAGGCTTAAAAAATGAATAAAAGCGTGGAAAAGTTGTACTTGGAATTGACATTTAAAGGTCTTAAACAAGAATTGACACCTCAAGAATCACGAGATTTAGTTATTTGTCGTAAGTATCTCCTGGAGAAAGTTAAAGAAAAAGAAACAGGGCCTAATATTGAGTGGGAACGTGACAAGCTTGTGATTTATTCTCTTATGGCACATGCGACAAATGATTTAGAATGGCAAGCACAGCTGAAGCAAGATGCCAAGATATTAGACAAGGTGATGGAAAATGACGTATGAAGAGTTAGCTGCATTGACTAATGAACATCTCCACAACGTTGAAAACGCATTATTTGAGTCACTTTGTGACAGTGGAAAAACGTATGAGGAGGTATTAGATGAACTAACAGGATTAGAAGAATCGGTAAAAGCAAAAACAAACGGTTCTGCGTTAGAAATTGTAAAAAATGTACGTAAAAGGATCATTAATCAAGTTTTTTATTTGGGAGAGTTTGTTAGACAATTTACCATTCCAAAAAATGAATATGAATATGAGGGTTATAAATTACAGATGGATAAAATCATTAAATTAGGAGGTAAGTAATCATGACTACACGTGAAGTACATCAGATCGCAAACCGATTTAACCGCATTATGAGGGCAGATATTGATGACAACAAACGTAAAAATTGGTTATCTAACCTACAAAGTGACATCGAGGGCAAATATGACATAGATAACGATAGTGATGATAAGTACAAAAATGCAGAAAAATATGTAATGGTGGTTCACCAAACAATTGTTGAGGCTAGGACAAACTAATGCAAAAAAATGGGGTGCAAACAAAAAAGAAAAGCCATCACCTTTGCGAAAGTGACAGCTCAATATGACAATCTTACAAAACAAAATTGATTAAGTATAGTCTACTACTTTTATTTACAAACAGCAACTATCGTTGCTGTACGTGGCTCAAACACCATATCTTCTCCTCCGTTATTTATCTCTAGTTTGAGCCACGTACAGTGCCGGTAGGCATTAAAAGGGGGAAATTATTTGAAATTGCAAAAATTTGATGAGCTGTGCAAGGAGTTTATATTTTGCCTACAGTGTGGCAGTCAAATGATTGGCAATGGCGCAGGGTCACTCAATGTTGATGAGGATACATTTCAACGTGGCTGTGAATGTGGTTGGTCAGTCGTAGTAACTGTAAAAGCAGATGGTACGGAAGAAAAGAATGAAAATCTATCTAACTAGGAGGGGAATAAAATGGGATTTTCTAAAAAACTATTTGGTATAGGTAAAACGGAAGTTGAGAACTTGAATATGCAAAAAGGACTTGCTCCGTTTAAACAAAGACAACTTATTCATGATTCTATCACGGACGTTTGTCATCAACTTGAAAGTAAAGGGCTGAGTATTTCTGAAGCGTTGAAAGTGTTAGAAGAATCTAAAACAAGCTTGCTAGATAATTCTAGGTTAAACACAGATCATTTTGTTGAAGCAACAGCAGTACCTGATCCCAAATATGACCTGCAAAAGGATGAATTTATTAAAACACGTATAAATCAACTTGAAAAACAAGTTTTTGAATTAGAAAAAAAGGTCGCTGAGGTAACAGTGTCCAAAGAAATCCAATTAAATGCTAAAGAAATTGCTAAGTTATCTAGTCTTGCAAATCATCAACAACCTTTTGAATAATTTTAGTTACTAATTTAAATTGTTGTTTTATTATTAATCCATTTAATTCAGCAACCATCATCATAATTTCACTGCCCATGTTATTAAAATCTAAACTTTTACCGTTAAATTTTTCATCAACTAATTTTGCAATTTCTTCTTGATTAGTTTCAGTTTGTGTTGACAAAATTTCTGTTGCTATTTTTTCGACGTTAACTTTTTTCATTTTTAATCCCTCCTTTCCTGTCTTATCCAATTTTATATGAATGTAGGGAATTATACAAAAATCGAAACAGGGTAATTACCCTGTCATTGGGAGATAGGCACCCCAATCTGATGAGACAGCCTACAAAAGGAGGGAATAGGATGCCAATTGTTGATTTAAATAACTTTGCGGGTGGAGCATTGTCCGAAAGATTTAACATTGAGTTGCAAAAGGTCGTCGAGAACATTGCAGATCCAAATACGGAGCCAACAAAGGTACGCAAGGTGACCATGACGGTCACACTCAAGGCAAATGAAAACAGAGATATTGCTGAGGTAGATGTGACAGCTAATCCAACCTTAGCACCTGCTAAATCTGTATCATCAAGCTTGCTTATCGGCATTGATGGACAAGGCAACGTGGGCGCGTCTGAATTAAAATCAGGCGTTAAGGGTCAAACGTTTGTCGATGCTGATGGAGACATGGCCGAGGACGACGGATCAAAAATTACCGATTTCAGGAAGAGGGATGTTAAGTGACGTATGACAAAGAGGCATTGCAATATGTAGTTGGTTTAGGACAAACCAAAATTGAGCAGATAGGTAATAGTTTTTACTCGACTAATAATTTGCATCGTATTAAACCACCCGCCCCATCCAAATTAACAGTTAATAGTTTATCAGGCTTAATTGATTATTTAAAAGCCAACTTTGATTTTAACACTGCTGATAATAATGTGATGGTGCACGTAGAATCACCTACTAAAGTGGTTGCCATGAGTGCGTATGTTGGAGATTACGATCGCAATCACTACATTGGTGCAGAAGCACTTTTATCCGATTTTAAGTTTAACAATTTTTACAGCGTTGAACATTTTATTATCAATTTGCAGGCAGCCTTTATCGACAACGAGGACAGGCAAACCATCCTCAAAGTGGTGGGCAATGTCAAAGACGAGAATGTCACAACCTTTGGCGATGACGGCATTTCGCAAAAAGTGACTGCTAAAACAGGTGTGGCTACAGTGGGTGAAGTTGTCGTTCCTAATCCAGTTTTGTTACGACCTTGGAGGACATTCGTGGAAATTGATCAACCGCAAAGCGATTTCATTTTTAGAATGAAAGACGGTCCAACATGTGCACTATTTGAGGCGGATGGTGGGGCTTGGCAATTAGAGGCTATCAAAAATATCAAAGAGCACTTAGAAGCTGAGCTAGCGGATGAAATATCTCAAGGACATATTATCATCATCGCTTAATAGAGAGGGGGATCACGTCCCCCATAAAAAGAGAGATAAAGGGGTTAATATAGAGCGTTAAATAAATCAAAAAATAGATGTAGAAAGGACGAGTCACGTATGCACGTTATACCGATGAGTGCCACCTTATGTGTGGGCAGTACCTTAGTATTATTAGTCGGTCTATCCATTTTTGGTTTTGTGATGGGACATCGAGCTAAGGGCAGTCACAGATGAGAGCAATAGGTATTGTACGCAAATTGGATCAATTAGGTCGTGTGGTCATCCCAAAAGAAATAAGGAAACAAAATGGGTGGCAAGAAGGTCAACCCATTGAAATGTTTACGGAAAAGGACCAATTGATCCTAAGAGGTTATGGTACAGATCATAAGATCGTTGCGGCAGTTGAAATGATTGAACATTTGCAGTACAAAGCACAAGCAAATGAAGACAATGAAACGTTGAAAATGCTACAACGTGTCAAAGATTTGGTGGAACAAGAAAAGTAACTAGCAAGCTAGTTACTCCTGGGGTTATCGTAAAAACAAAGTCTTATTACTTACAGTGTAGCGATAACCCTTAAACATGTCAATGTAGAGAGTGTGGCTGATTGGATAGGAGGATGCGTCACTATGTTGGATACTGTGCCCTATCGTGTATTACTTCCACCCGAAATTTGGGCCATAAAAACGACACAAGACCAGTCTGTCTTCCGATCTGCGCTCACTCACTATATGCGACGTTATCCCGATTATATTGTTAAAAACACGAAAGATGGGTTTGCAATATGTGAAAGGAGAGCAAGAGTGTGAAGAACGGCAAGGCTCCCACACGAAGACAACGCACGTTAATTAATTATTATGGTCTAAATCCCGAAAATTGGCTTGTATCCAAGCACACAACTGGGGAACTCGTTTTAATCAATCGTTATACCAACCAAGAGAAAATTATCCCATCGAGGTGAGAAATGTATGCAAGGGTGGATCAAATTACATAGATCACTCCAAGAGCACTGGATATACAAAGAGAAACGTCGCTTTTCAAAGTATGAAGCCTGGATTGATTTGCTTCTGATGGCTAATCACGAGGACGGAAAAGTGTTATTTGGCAATGAATTAATCGATGTCAAACGTGGGCAAAGAGTGACATCAATCCGCAAATTATGTGACAGTTGGCACTGGTCAAATACCAAAGTCACACAGTTTTTAAACGTGTTAAAACTGGAAGGCATGGCATCCATAAATAGCGACAGCAGAAAGACGACTATAACCATTGAAAACTATGACAGTTACCAAGATAGAGAAGACAAAAAAAAGACAGTAAAACGACAGAAAAGCGACACGAAAACGCCACTAAAGCACACAAACAAGAATGTAAAGAATGAAAAGAATAATACATTACGTTCCAAATTAAAATTTGAAACCCATCATGTTAAATTGGCTGAATTGCTTTTGAAAAAAATCCAAGCCAATTATCCCAAGTTTAAATCGCCGAATCTGGACTCCTGGGCAAATACCATGCGCTTGATGATGGAGCGAGACAATCGGCAAGGAAAAGAGATACAAGACGTGATTATGTGGTGTCAATCCCATCATTTTTGGTACAAGAATATTTTGAGTGCAGACAAGCTGCGGAAACAATTTGACCGCTTGCAGATGGATAGGCAGGATTCTAAACATTCGTTTCAGGTCGTGAGTGGATCCAATCCTAAAGGGAGAGATGTCCCCAATCAATTTGAGTATGACATCAACGCCGGGGAGGAGTAAAAAATGAATGCCGAGCAATCCCTACTGGGGTCTTTTATACAAGCCAATTATTTGATCAAGGATACCTTGATCCAACCAACCTACTTTGAGGATAGTCGGCATAAATATTTACTGCAGGTGATGCAGGGATTGATCCAAAAAGGCAACAGTGTTGATGTCGTGACGCTATCGACATTGAGCGACTTACAAGCTATTGGGGGTATCTCCTACGTCAACGAGTTAAAATCCTATGCCAATGTTGAGAAATTTGACGAGTACGAAACGCTTGTTTTGGAGGATTGGCGAGAGCGTGAAAAACGACGTTTGTTGCAAAAGGCAATCAGTGAGGATTGGGATATTGATCATGTGAGGCAGACACTGGATGCTCTCAATCAATCCAAAGTCAGCGATCATACGTCCATCAATCACAGTTTGCAAGATATATTTGACCGACCTTTTAAAGATACGATCCAGCAATCAGGCATACCCACAGGCATAAGCCAACTAACGTTGATGACGGGAGGCTTCCAGGACGGAGAATTGATTATTATTGGTGCACGTCCGTCGATGGGTAAAACAGACATTATGCTGCACTTTGCTAAGGCAGCAGGGTGGGCAGGATATACTCCCAATGTATTTTCACTTGAAATGCCCGAAAAAAAAATAACAGAACGATTGGTTGCCTCAACAGGTAAATTTAATCGGATTAAAATGCGCAATCCTTACAGAGATTTTAGCGATTATCAAAAACGCATATGGTCATCAATTATCGGTCAAGTGGAGCAAACACACATACAAATTTTTGATAACTCCTCGCAATCGATCGCCGATATCAGAGCCAAAATGAGATGGAGTACCAATGAGTATCCCAATAAAAAGCCCTTAATTTTGATAGATTACTTAACCTTGATACGATCCAAGCATTTTTATAACGGGAATGTGCATCAACAAGTCACTGAGATTTCGCGCGATCTTAAAAGTATGGCTAAAGATTTTAATTGCCCGGTCATTTGTTTGGCACAGCTCAATCGTAATGTGGAGCAACGCCAAAATAAGCGCCCGCAGATGTCAGATATTAGGGAATCAGGAAGTGTTGAACAAGATGCCGATGTGATTGGGTTTTTGCACAGGGAAAAATATTACGACCAAACGAACACAGATGATGGCCTCGAAATTATTATCGCAAAGAATCGCAATGGTCCCATCGGCACAGCGCGAGCGGATTATAATCCTTACACAGGAGTCGTCACAGATGAAAATAAGGGAGATGTATGACTATTGCATAGCTAACGAGGAACGTGTCATGGGTCATTATATTTTATGTTGCCTACAAGAGAGTCGACTCACGTTGGAGGATGATGTTGCACAACTCCCACACTGTGACGCTCAAAAAGTACAAGACATGGTCAAAAAAAATGTTCTTGGCTTTAGCACTATCAAAATATTTTCGTTAAAAAAAAATAAAACAACGTTTGTTTTCATCTTTGCTTCTGATGCTCAACAGGCTATTCATTTTTTTAAAAAGGTTTATCACCATAAACCATTAAGCTGCCATGACTATCCATTAGATTATCCCATGGCAAGAGGCAATGCTTATTTAACCTTCCTAGAAATGCGCAAAGAATTCATTGATTTTCCTACACTTGTCGGTGTTTACGAGAGGAGATAAAAAAAATGAAACGCATTTTAAATTATCCAGGCAGTAAGTGGAGGCTTGCTCCATGGATTATTGAGCACATGCCCGAGCATGAAACCTACTTAGAACCCTTTTTTGGATCCGGAGCTGTTTATTTTAACAAACCTCTTTCAGACGTTGAAACGATTAACGATATCGATGTACGCGTCGTCAATCTATTCCGAGTCATACGTGACTATCCTAGAGAGCTAGCCTATAAGGTCAAATATACGCCAGTATCACGGAAAGAATATGATCTATCCTTTGAAATTTCCAAAGAACCCATTGAAGATGCTAGACGAATGTTGGTCTGTTGTTGGTTTGGTATTTCCGGGAAAACGAATAGTAAAGCGGGGTTTCGATCGAGTGTCACTAAAAATGGCCCAAGGGTGATAAAAGAATGGCAGAGTATTCCTGGAGGGATTAAAGAGGTAAGCGAACGATTAAAAAAAACACAAATTGAATGTCGAGATGCGATCGAATTAATACATCTTTATAATCGTCAACAAGTCTTAATTTATGCCGATCCGCCTTATATCGGAGAACAGGTCAAATCGATGCATTATAAGCATGAAATGAATGTGTCAAATCATGAGAATTTGGTAGACGTCTTAAAAAAACATGAGGGTCCTGTGCTTTTATCAGGCTATGAAAATGACGTCTATAAACAAAAGCTTCAACATTGGAAAGTCCTTAAAAAGACTTCTATGACTCTTACAGGATCCAAAAGAACAGAATGTCTTTGGATGAACGGCATAGCTGCAGAAAATAGCGGTCAATTAAGCTTATTTGATTTAAATTGAAATTTACAAAACATTGACAAGAGGAGGTACATTATGACGGATAAAGAGTTAAAAGCAGATATTTGTAAAGTTAATAAAGATTTTTCTCAAATTAGTGTAGGAATCATCAAAGCTGCTGATGTCGCACCCACTCTTCCCATTTGGATCGTTATGGATAATAACAAAAGTGGTGGACCTGATAGTATCAAAGGTATTTTTGCTAATAAATTAGAGGCTAAAGTTTTTGTTGCAGAGTATGTGCTAGATAACGGCTTAAACACAGATCATCTGCACTTTATAGAGCGACAGATAGAGGTGATTGATAATGCAACCAGGATTTGATTTAGATTTGCAAATTGCAATTGAGGTCATGGGATTTACAGAGAAAAAAGATAATGATGGAAAATTGATCGCAATCAGAGACGAGCCTAATGACTATGATTATTTTATAGATGAAAATGAATTTGAATTTAATCCCTCCGAAGATATTGGAGATGCTTTTTTGGTGGTCGAGCGAATGAAAGAGCTTGATTATGACGCATATATCGAGGTTGGAGCAACTGGAGATAGTTATTCATGCGAGTTTGCTCACGTAGCAGAATACCACAAAAGAGAATCTCATGTGTATGATTCAATGCCAATGGCAATATGTCTAGCTGCTCTTAAAGTAGTAGGAGTGGATGTTGACGAGTAATGGTAATCGGAATAACTGTTGTCTCTTTCCTTGGTTTAATAGCAACTGTTCTTGTAACTTGCGTCGTTATTATCATGTTCCTGTGCTGGAAAAGAGAGAGTTTTAATATTTCTGAGACACTAGAAGACAAATTATTTTCACTTATGTACTGCATACTTGTAGGATTTTTGAGTTTATTTATGTATTTTTTTATATACATTTTCATTGGTTTAGGAATTTCTTTTGCATTACATGATTAGGGGGAGATTGATCAATGAGAACACCTTTAATGAATTTATTACATGATTTGAGATATGAAAGAGGAGAGTTGCTTAAACATATGGCGGCTAAGTTAGGTATTTCCTCCTCAAAATTATCAGCGTATGAAAACGGTAAAGAAGTGTTACCATCAAGTATTTTCAATAAAATCGTAGACGTCTATCATCTTCCTGAACTAGCTGTTAACTTTATGGCTCGTGCTGTTGCTGAAACAGTAAAAATAGTTCAAGAAAACCAAAGTAAAGTTCATTCTGAATCCAAAATAGAATTTGCTATTGATGGTCTAGAATCGTGTGACATATATGCAAGCGGTGAACGTGTCGATCAACAACCTTTTGTAAGTCTTTTTAAGGTGTATGACGGAAGTATTGTAAATAAGAAATGCATTGAGATTAATAACAATGTGTATCTAGTGAATGATGTTGAAATAAAAGAGAGCGGTGCAATAGTTTTAAAGTGTTCTACACATTATGATCCTGTGTTCGTCAGTGAGGAGAGAGTAAATGAAAAACACTTTAGGTGACCTACACAACCACCTCTTTGCACAGCTTGAAAGATTGAGCGATGAAGATATCAAGGGAGAGCAATTAAAAGAGGAGATTAAAAGATCTCATGCTATTAATCAGGTTGCTACTCAAATTATTAAAAATGGTCATTTAGTCCTTAGCGCGAAAAGGTTAGATGATGACCGCATGGATGCAGAGACTAAAATACCCAAAATGCTCGAAGGCGGTATCGAATGAGATATACAAAAGAGCAACGTGATTATATTAAAGAGATTGCTCCTGGTAGATATAACGATGAGATAACCCAATTGTACAATGATAAATTTGGTACAAGCCTTACAAAGACACAAATTAAGATTTTTAAAAATAATCACGGTATTAAAAGCAATGTCCCAAAACATAAAGCAAACGAGGATGCTGGTCTTTTTAATAAAGAGCAAAAAATCTTTATTAAAGATCATGTAAAGGGATTACTAAATAAAGATCTTGCTGATTTAATCAACAAAACTTTTAATCTATCCATTACTGCTAAGCAGATTAACGGTTACAAGAAACGTCATGGTTTAACAAGTGATATTGATCTCAAGTTCAAAAAAGGAAATTCTCCTATAAATAAAGGGACAAAAGGAATTTACAATGTAGGTGGCAACAAGACGTCTTTCAAAAAAGGACAAAGACCAGCTAACTATAAACCTGTTGGATATGAGCGTATAGACCGTGACGGTTATGTATTAGTTAAAGTCCAGGACGATGGTCCGTGGAATAAAAGATGGCGACATAAACACCGAGTATTATGGGAATCGCATAATGGTCCAGTCCCACATGGGTATGTTTTGTTATTTGCAGATGGTAATAAGCAGCATATAACTTTGGATAATTTAATTGTCATCTCACAAAAACAACTTTGTGTTATCAATAAACAAGGTTTGATACAAAATGATGCTGATTTAACAAAGGCAGGTCTCTTAATAGCCGATTTAAAAATTAAAATCAGTGAACGAAAGAAAGTTAAAAGTAGGAGTGATTAAATGCCAAAAATTGAATCAGAATATTGCCCGATATGTGGTGAGGTTGTGGGATTTAGGTCTTGGCAAGGCAGTATATACGAGTGCGATAGTTGTGGCAATATGATTGATTTAGATGTACTAGAGGATGAGGAGGATGATTAAATGCTAACTGCAGACCTAATATTTATAGCGATCTTTGTTGTTGGAGTAGTTTGGCTATTGCTCTATCAAGCAAGCAGTATAGACAAGATGAGACAAAGGATTAAAACACTGGAATATAAGCATGAGGAGACGGATAGAGAGACATACGAGTTGTTTGATCTTTACAAAAAAATGAACGATGGTGTGAAAAATAGGAGGAGGTCGACTAAATGAGTAGATTACAACGAATTGAAGCCGAGTTGCAATTAGGTAAAAATATTTCCAAAGATGATATTAAATGGTTGGTCAAAGAAATAAAAAGAAATAATAAAGAGCAAGAAATGAAATTTTTCGAAGTTAATGAAGAATATTATTGCTTAATAATGGCACAAACAAGAGAAGAAGCTTTGCCGATATATGTAGAAAATATGGATGAAGATGCAACGGAAGAAACTTTTGAAGAAATTTCCGAAGAAGTTGATCGTGATTATGCAGTAAATAGTTATTTATCAGTAATGCGTGAGGAGAACAAAGAAATGAAAGATAATGAAATTTTAGAAAACATTAAAGACAACGAGCCTAAAATTTTGATTATTGATGGTAGTTTGCTGTAAATAAAAAAGCCTAGCACCAACTAGGCTCATACAGCTCCTTAATACCTATTATGTAGCAAGTATAACATAATTAAGGAGCTGGAATAATGGCTGATCAATTATCTTTTGAGTTGCCCGTCATCGATCGACAATCTACGAAGGTTGCTGTAGAAGCGATCTTTGAAAAATATCGATTATTTTTATTAACAGTTCCTGAAGACAACATGCCAAAAATAACGCAGACGTTTAGTCTTGTCCCAACGTTTTCTAATCAATTTCACTCCTCAACAGAAGAATCAGCTGTACAAATAGCGAGCTTGGAACAAACAAAAGAAACCTTTGCGAGAAAAATACAACGGTGTGTCAATCGATTAAACCTGGAAGAAAGAATGGTCATCATTAACAGTTGTATGGGCGAGGATAAAGTCATGGACTATGAAGTGTATAATGCCTTGGGAATGAGTGAAAGAAAATATTATCGCGTGAAAGCACGTGCTTATTACAAGTTGGCTTTTATGTTATGGCAGGATAAATATATTTAATGGCAGAAAAAAGGCAGGATTTTGGCAGAAAAAAGGCAGAGCATTTGGTTAAAAGGGTGTTATGATGTTAATAAGTTAATTCATTGAAAAGAAAGGCATCCTCTTTTAGGATGCTTTTTTGTTTACATTAATTACAAGGCGTATATGAACAAGTACAACATTATATCAAATTAAGTTTAATATTTTAATTAGTTGTAAAATGGTTAAGATGAATACACAACAATTCATAATAAAAATTGGGATTTTAAAAATAATCGCTTTCTTTCCTTGTTTGTAAACATTCTTCAACATTTTAAAAATACCTAAGAGTATTCCATAAACAGCAAGAAATAATAGTATTAAAATCACTAAGTGAACCACAAAAAAATGTAGATACTTATTTAGCAAGATTATAATAATTATTATAATGCCACCTATTGTGATATCATCGGCACCTTCTCTATAATTCTTATTTTTTTTATTTAATTCGATCATAATTCCAATAAACCCAACAATTCCTACTATAAGTCCAATTACGTGAGACAAAAGTGTGTTATAAAGGAATTCTGGTCGTAAATATACAAATAAGGAAACAGTTAAAAAAGAAGTGCCGACCGAAAGACCTTCTATAAAATCATTCTTCTTATTTTCAGTAGACATAAGTTAACCTCCTTATGGAAAATTATATCAATAAAGATTAATTAATGTCTCTTTATTATAAAAAAATAGTAGATTAAAAGAGCATCTTGATTTTATATTTATTTGGGAGGTGAGCTAATGAAATGAATGTTGTACAACCCATTCGCGATCCTTATATGATCGAGGGGATTAAGCAATATTTAAAATTGCGAAGCATGCGCAATTATTTGTTTTTTTGCATGGGTATTTATAGCGGGTTGCGCGTGAGTGACTTGAGGACCTTGAGGATTGGCATGGTGAGAGGGACACACGTCGGACTGGTAGAAAAAAAGAATCATCATCGCAAACGGTTTATCATTCATCCGTCTATTCGTGACGACTTGAATTCTTACATCTTAGACAAAAAAGATAAGGATTTTTTATTTCCTAGTCGTCAGATAAAGATCAAAAGCCAATTAAGAGGACAACCCTTTGATCGTAGTACGGCTTATAAAATGTTACAGGATGCAGCACAGGTATTTGGGTTAACCGATATTGGCACACATACCATGCGTAAAACATGGGGGTATCAATTATATAAACAAGATCCACACAATCTAGCGTTACTAATGGATATGTATGGTCATAGCGATCCAACGATTACTTTACGCTATATTGGGGTCACTCAAGACATGATGGATGCCGCAATTTTGCAGTTGACTTAAGGTGTTAAATGTGACAAAAAGGCGTGTTGAGTGCAACACAAATAAAGCCATGTCGCACTCATTAAGGGGATAGTCGTTAATGTCATGCGTCTCAAAGGATTTCAGATTTACGTGAGTGCAACACAATATTAGTTGTGGTGTACTCATTACCCATATTTTAGTTAGATTATGTTACATTTGTCAGCATTATTTTAGGGGTAATCAATGAGCCTTTTTAATTATTTCCCAAAGATTTTTCATCGTTTTTTTGTCCCATTTTTTAAAGGTGATAAAAACTAAAAATGATGGCGTGTGAAAACAACTCAATTCCCTGGAGGTGGTGTTTATGAGGTGTCGAGACCAATAAGTCCTAACCGTCTCAAAGCCTTGAGATTATGGCTTAAAAGCTCTAGAGAGAGACGTTTAAAAGATATTGCAGAAGAACTAGGCGTGAGTGCCAGCCAAGTCCGCAAGTGGAAGAGTGTTGACAAGTGGGATGACATTCCTGATTCACAGCCCAAACGTGGTGCGCCATATCGTAATAAAAATGCCGTTGGTAATAAAGGTGGAGCACCGAAAGATAATGAGAACGCTATGAAACATGGCTACTATCAAAAGTGGCTGCCGACAGAAGAGGACTGGAAAGAAATCTATGACGCCACGCGTGCAGGCATGAGTCCTCTTGATATCGTATGGGAAGAAATCTTAGTGATGTTTACGAACTTTATCCGTGCTCAAAAGATTATGTATGTCAAAGATAAAGACGATGTCACAAAGGTTGTCAAAAAGGAAAAGCATACATCGCTGGGTGGCGATATGCCTAAAGACATATCGGAATACGAGTGGGAGTATCAACAAGCATGGGACAAACAAGCCAAGGCACTCACTGCTCAAGCATCTGCTTCAGCCGCATTAAGTCGTAAGATAAGACAATATGAACAGATGATCAGGGAACTACCACCTGAAGAAGTCAAAGAGAAACATCGTTTGCGAGCGACTAAACTTAAAGCAGACATAGACGCTGTCAAAGCAAAGGCATGGTGATGTTATGACCAAACATGCTGTCATTAAATCTTTTTATGCTTCGAGGCAATGGGTTAACTTTAGACTGCAGCTCATCCTCGAGCGAGGGAATACATGTGCACACTGTCATAAGATTATCCCTAAGTCAAGAGACCTTATCGGTCATCATACCGTCGAGTTGACACCGGAAAATGTCAACGATTATTCTGTTAGTCTCAACCCTGACTTGGTTGAGATTATTTGTTTTGACTGTCACAACAAAGAGCATAAGCGATTTGGGTATCAAAAGTTAAGACAAGTCTATCTTGTGTATGGTCCACCATTAGCAGGTAAGACAACCTTTGTCAGAGAGCAAATGATGAGAGGTGACTTGGTGTTAGACATGGATGCCTTGTACTCTGGCATGACACTACTACCAACCTACGACAAGCCTGATAACCTATTCATTAACGTTCGATTTATCCACAATCAGATTGTGGATAACATCAAGACACGTTATGGCAAGTGGACCAATGCCTGGGTGATTGGTGGCTATGCTGATAAGTATAAGCGTGAGAGGATGGCCAATGATTTAAATGCTGAGCTTATCTTTTGTGAGGCAAGTAAAGAGGAGTGTCTCCAACGCCTATCTATGGATGAGCAAAGGCAGTACAGGCAATCGGAGTGGCAAGGTTACATCGACAAATGGTTTGAGCAATACACACAATAATTTTTTAAAAAAATATTTCTAAAAAAATTATAAAAAAAACTTAAAATAATCCTAAAAAAAGGTAAATTAAAGGAATTTTTTAACATCCCCCCGGGTTATTTTTTAAAATAAAAAGTTCTGTAGACCGTCCCCCGCAGGTAACTAGGAGACACGGCTAAAATTTTGAAATCGGATGGAGGTTTTGAAAATGCCGTCTAAAAGCGCCGTTTATGTGCAAGAACGTGAGAAATTGAGCAAGATTTTTGAGACAGTTGAGGAATCTAAAAGACAATTGGTTGAAGGGTTAATTGAAGATGCAGCTTTTTTAAAAGCTGAAAATATTGAGTTGAGACAATCGCTTGAAGGAACAGGCATGGTGCTTATCCATCCGACGGATCCATCAAAACAAAAGCCTGTGGAGTCATCGAGGCAATATCTTAAAAATGTGAACAGTTACGCTGTCATCATTAAAACATTGAATGGCATTTTAAGCAAGCATGTGATTGATGATGATGACGAGGCGTTGAGTGACTATGAATGACTAAAAATCTTTATCCTTATTTGGATCACTCCTATTTATTACAATATATCAACCAATGCAAATCAGGCGATATCATCATTGGCCATGAACTTATGACCGAGCTAGATCGACTGCTGGAACATTTTGATGATCCCGACATCACTATTGACTTTACAGATGCGCATAAACGCATTGATTTCATTGAAAAAGAATGCAAACACTTTGAAGCGCCGTTTGCCGGGAAACCTTTTAAGCTGATGCTCTTTCAAAAGGCATTTATCGAAGCGATTTATATCTTTAAGATTTACGATGAAGAAAAACACGGTGATGTGAGACTCTATCAAGATGTTTTATTTGTTGTCGGACGTAAAAATGGCAAAACACCTCTTATCTCGGCGCTTTGTTTGGCCGAGTTTTTTTGTGGAGAAATGGGGACACGTATTTTATGTTCAAGCAACGATTATGATCAGGCGGATTTAATGTTTCAAGCGATTGATTCCATGCGTGAAGAGAGTACAACACTCGACAAGGTCACACGCAAAAACATTAAAGGCATTTTCTTTGGCAATCCGAAGCGTAAAAATCGCAAAGGAAAATTTAGCTATAAGAATAAGGGACAGATCAAAAAAATATCGGCGAAGACGGGTGCAAAAGAAGGCCGTAATATTAAAGTGGGCGCTGTTGATGAAGCGCATGAACTGAAAGATGATACCTCTATCATGCCGATAATCCAGTCATTATCTACGCAGATGGATCCACTGTATATTGAATTAACTACCGAAGGAGTAGTCAATGAAGGGTACTTGGATCACCGCATGAAAGAAGCACGACAAGTGCTAGATGGCGAATTAGAGCGTCCGCGTTGGTTGATTTGGCTTTATACGCAGGATGGTGAACAAGAAATTTGGCAAGATGAAGCCTCATGGTATAAATCGAATCCAGGCATCGGCGAGATTAAACGCTGGAATTTTTTGCGAAAAATGATTAATGAATCTAAGACCAGTAAGTCTAGACGCGTCTTTGTATTATCGAAGGATTTTAATATTAAACAAAATAATGCCTCTGCGTGGCTCACAACAGAGGACATTGTCAATCAAGAAACCTTTGACATCGAAGATTTCCGCAATGGCTTTGGTATTGGCGGAGTTGACTTGTCGAAGTCAGGCGATTTGACCAGTGCGCGTATTGTTTTAATGAAACCGGACAGTCAAAAAAAATATACATTGTCGCATTATTTTATTCCGGAATCTAAATTAGGCTATCTTTCTGAAAAAGATAAAAAAATGTTTAAGGAATGGATCCGGCAGGGACATATCACTGTATGTCCAGGCAATGAAAATGATTTTAGCTTGGTGACCGCGTGGTATGTGAAATTGTATAAAACGTACGGCATCCGAGTCTATAAAACGGGATACGATAAATGGTCCTCCACCTATTGGGTCAAAGAAATGGATGGGTATGGCTTTGATTGCCAGCGCGTCTCGCAAGAATTTGGCGCGATGTCTGATCCAATGAAGCTGGTTGAGGCTGATTTGAAAAGTGGCTTGATTAATTACAACAATAATCCAGTTGATAAGTGGTGCCTAGAAAATACAGCGTTGCGCTTGAGCAGTAAAGAAGAAATCATGCCTATCAAGGTGCAAGGACAGGAAGATAAAAAAATTGACGGAGCGGTGACATTGATCATCGCTTATCGCATTTATATAGATAATCGCACAGAATTTTTACAACTTGTTAGGAGGTGAGGCTTTGGCGTTTAAAGATTTCATGAACCATATCGGTCACTACTTTTCAAACGATAAAAAAAGGATGGTACAACAAGCCAAATTTTTGGATGGGTACAGTCCTATTTTTTCGCAGTTTGGAGAAAACGTGTACGCGTCAGATATTGTACAAATGGCCATCGATGTGATCGCGACAGAAATTAGTAAATTGCAACCGAAACATATTCGTATTGACAAAAATGGCGTGCAAAAGGTTGTCACGAGCAGTAGTATTAATCGTCTTTTTAAATTTGCACCGAATGAACTCATGACAACCCGTGATTTTTTGGAAAAAGTCGTATGGCAGCTCTTTTTGAATTACAATGCCTTTATTTATCCTACCTATTTGGATCTGCAAGATAGTAAAGGCAAACCTTTCAGGCGTTATACAGGATTTTATCCGCTTAACCCGAAACAAGTGGTCTTTTTGCAGGATGAGACGGGACAGTTGTTTGTGGAGTTGGGATTTGCCAATGGCGATAAGTATACCTTTCCTTATGACAGTGTCATTCACCTACGAAAAAAGTTTTCAGTCAACGATGTCATGGGTGGCGGAATGAATGGTCAACCCGATAACCAAGCCTTACTTAAAACGCTCAAATTGAATGATATGGTGTTACAAACGTTGCCGAAGGCACTGATGAGTAGTCTATCGATTAAAGGTATCATGAAAATTAATACGATGGTAGACGGAGAAACCCAAGAAAAAGAACGTGCTAAATTTGAAAAACAAATCAAACAAGGTGAAGCGGGTATCCTGATCACCGATGTAAAAAGTGACTATCAAGATATTAAGCCGGATCCTAAGATTATTGACAAAGACACAATGGAATTTATTGAAAACAAGATATTACGTTATTTTGGTGTACCCATTCCTGTATTAAACGGAGACTATACTGATACGCAATATCAAGCGTTTTACGAAAAAACATTGGAACCGATGGTCTTAGGACTGAAACAAGCCTTTACGAAAACGTTATTTACGGGTCGTGAATTGGATACAGGCAATGAGATTGCTTTTTATCAAAAGGACATGATGTATCTCAATACCAGCGCCAAACTCAATCTCTTAAAAACAGCCGGAGAACAAGGGCTATTATCCGACAATCAAAAGTTAGCGTTATTAGGGTATTCGCCGATTCCTGGAGGCGATCGAAGAACAATATCTTTAAACTTTATTGATACAGATATCGCAACGGCTTATCAAATGCAACAAGCAAAAAAAGGAGGGAAACCGAATGGTCAAGAAAACACTGACTAAACAAGAACCTGTCAAACGCTCTTTTGGTTTAATGGATTTAAGGGCTGTTGACGAAGGAACAAGTATTGAAGGTCATCCTGCAGTGTATGATCAAATGACTAATATTGGAGGCTATTTTAATGAGGTCATTGAGCGTGGGGCTTTTGATCAAACCGATTTTAAAGATGTGTTATTTAGTGTCAATCACGATTTAACGAAGATTCCGCTAGCACGAAGTCGAAGAAATACAGAGCAGTCCACTATGCAGTTAACAGTGGATCAATCTGGTCTCCATATTCGAGCAGATTTAGATGTCGATAATAATTCTGAAGCTAAGGCACTCCATAGTGCGGTCAAACGATCGGACATCAATGGGATGTCTTTTATTTTTTATGTGGCTAAGGACACATGGGAAGATCAAGATACCGATATGCCCACACGGCGCATACAAGAAATAGCCAAAGTAATAGAAGTGAGTGCGGTCAATTTTCCGGCTTATGCTGGAACTGACATAAACGCTCGTGACCAAGCTGTGTTGGATAATGCAGCAAAGACATTGGATAATGTCCGGTCTCAGCTGGATAGCTCGAAAAGCGAGCAGAGCAAGCAACTAGAACTCTATAAATTAAAAAATCAGATTTTGATGAAAGGATAAGGTGAGCATAGTGAAAAAAGAACTATTAGCCTTGATCAAGAAAAAAGAAGAAAGAAAACAAGCATTAATCAAGAAGTCAGATGCATCAGACTCTCTTGAAGAAGTACGTAGTATTGGTGAGACGATTGATCAATTGAATGAAGAACTCGCTGAATTGCGTAGTTTGGCTGACAAAGCGGAAGAAGACGATGAAGAGCCGGAAGCAGAACCTACACCTGGTGATCCACACGCACGTGGGAATGAACAGCATGTACATGCCTCTCCGATTGGCAGAACAGCTGTTTTAGGCACGTATGGCTTAGCAGCAGGACAAACATCGACAGAAGAACGTTCTGAAGATCCTCATGCCACACCTGAATACCGTCAAGCCTTTATGGAATATGTAGCAAGAGGAAAAACGTCAGATGTGCTTGAAATGCGTGCAGACGCTATTACTACGACAGGTGATATTGGTGCTGTGATACCGACAACCATCATGAATCGCATTGTTGAAAAATTACAGGATAATGGGCGAATTTGGGCACGTATTACCAATACAGCTTTTCAAGGTGGCGTGCAAATCCCTGTCAGTACACTTAAACCTGTAGCGACATGGGTCGGAGAAGGGGATATGTCCGATAAGCAAAAGAAAACGCTTGTTAAAATTTCGTTTACCTATCACAAGTTGCAATCGCGTGTGGCTGTTACGCTTGTTGCAGACGTTGTATCATTACCAATCTTTGAACAAACCGTTGCGGATAATATTGTTGAAGCGATGATTATTGCCATAGAAGAAGCGGTCATTAATGGCACAGGTGATGGACAACCTCTAGGTATTACTCAGGATGAAGACATTGCTTCTACCCAAATCGTTAACGTGAGTGCTGATGATATTAAAAAATACAGTACGTGGACGGATCTGTATGGCAAGATTCCGCGTAGCTATCGTAATGGCTCGGTACTTATTATGAATGACAGTGACTGGAATAAGTATTTGTTGGGTATGGTGGATACCACTGGCCAACCCGTTGCTCGTGTGACATTTGGCATTGATGGTACGACAAATGAACGCTTTATCGGTAAAGAAGTCATCGCTGTTGAGGATCATCTCGAATCTATTGATGATGCAGCCGTTGGCGATGTGGTTGGCATCCTTTGTAGACTGCAAGATTACATGTTTAATAGCAACATGCAAATGGCATTTAAACGGTACTTTGATGACAATACGGATGAATGGATCAGTAAAGCCACGTTGATTGGTGATGGGAGGCTTGCCGATCGTTTTGGTGTCGTCTTGCTGAAGAAAGCAGCAGCCTCTACAACAACGATTCAAGCGGCACAGACGCCTAAAGGTAAAAATAAAACCAATCAAGAAGAACCACCAGCCAATGAAGAACAACCACCAAAGGATGAACAACCACCAGTCGGTAACGGAGCAAGTAAATAAGGCGGTGAGTGATCATGGCTGATGAAGATGATGTATTGACCAAATGCAAAATTGGCTTAGGTCTATCCACTGAAGCCAACGAGGCTATCGATGGACTCATCACACAAAAAATTGCCACAGTCAAAGCCTTGTTAATCCAGGGCGGTGTGGCGGAAGAAAAATTAACCACTCAATCAGCTATCGGCGTCATTACCATGGGAGTCACGGATATATGGGAAGTGAGAGCAGGAGAAGCACATTTTTCCCCTGCCTTTATTATGTTAGCGACTCAACTAGCGATGGGGTGAAGGCATGCGTCGAGATAAACAAATTGTGTTGCTGGACATTGTCCCTAATCCGGATAGTGCGTTTGAGCCACCCATTGAAACACATCAACACGCTGTGTTGGCCACTGAAAATGCCATCACACGATCAGAGTTTTACTTGGCTGCCGGCACGGATTTTAATCCTGAAATCTCTTTTACCGTTTGGTTAGCTGATTATAACGGTGAGTCTCATCTCATCTATAACCAAATACGGTATACGATCTTTCGGACGTTTAAGCGCAACGAGAAAGATATCGCCTTAATGTGTACAAAATATGGCAAATAAAAAGAGGTGAGGATATGGCTGGCATATCCTTAGAAATTATGGGACTGAATGAGGTCATGGCAGACTTACAAGAAATCCCACAGCGAACCAATCGCGCAATGAATGGCGCTTTAAGAGAAGGCGCAGAGGTTGCCAAAAAAGCTGAGATCAGTCATCTGAACCGATCGGATAAGGATCATACACATTTGATTGATGATATCACGATTGGGAATATATCAACCGTAAAAGGTGTGAAATCCATTGACATTGGTCCAACAAAAAAGACGGCCTGGCGCGCACGATTTTTGGAAAATGGCACGTCTAAAATGAAACCTTATCCTTTTGTCTTGCCTGCAGGTAATGAATCGGAAAAAGAAATCACAGACATCATGACGGAAGCAATTAGTGAGAGTATCCGATGATTGATTTAATGGATGACATACTCAGTGGCTTAAGAGGCAATCAACAGTTAGTAACACTTTTAGGTGGATCGTATATTTGGGAAATTGAAGCGGTGTATGCAGATCAATTCCCGCGCATTACTGTGTTTGAAATTGATAATGATGACGCGAATTATGCGGAAGATGCACCGACAGCTGCTCGCTTGTATTACCAGGTAGATATATGGGATGACAAACCTCGAAGAGATATCGTGAACGTCGTGGACGCTCTCATGAAATCGATGGGGTTTTTTAGAATTGGTGCGCAAACATTATATGAAAATGACACGAAAATTGTCCACCATGCTTTGAAATATACATTAACCCAATCATTAGAGGAGTGATTAATTTGGCAACAATCGGAATGAGACGATTAGTCTATGCGATTATGGATGAGACAGATGAAACGTATGGTCCTGTTAAAGTTTTTGCGAAAGCTGTAGATGGTAATATTGCACCAACTACCAATACGGCTACAAACTTTGCCGATGATGGCCCAGTAGAAACGTTGGCAGCTCTTGGCGACATTGCTGTAACCTTTACACAAAATGATTTGGCCACGTCCGTGCAAGCAGATGTGCTTGGACATACAATTGATAGCAATGGTGTCTTAATCCGTAAGTCTACTGATAATGCCCCTTATGTCGCTATTGGTTTTATGGCGCAAATGTCCAACAACAAGTTTATGTTTGTGTGGTTGTATAAAGGACGTTTTCAAGTGCAAACGCAAGCCTTTCAGACTAAAAACGATCAGCCTGCTTTTCAAAATCCTCAGATTACGGCGAGTTTTATCCGTCGAGATCGAGACGATGCCTGGCAAGCGACGTTTAGAGAGGACGACTCATCATTTCCAGGTGCGGATGTTTGGTTTAATGCGGTCTATGAACCGAATGTCGATACCGAACCCCCAACGGTGACGGTCTCTCCAGCTAACGAAGCAACCGATGTCGCAGTAGATGCGCCTATCATTTGGACATTTGATAAAGCGTTGAGTAGTGCAAGTGTCAATCAAGGCGTCTTTTTGGTAATCAATGCTGATGGTGAATCTGTAGCGGGCACCTTATCCATTAGCAGTGATAAAACAGTCGTAACCTTTACACCGTCGGAAGATTTAGAGGCAGGAGCTGCTTATTTAGCTATGGCCACTCAAAATGTCAAATCCATTTCTGGTTATACAATGGGCAGTGTTAGCATTACCAAGTTTCAAACAGTAGGAGAGGGCGCTTAAGCCCTCTTTTTTTATATTGAGGAGGTAGATTATGGCCAATAACATGACCATTAAAAAAGTACCGATTGTTTTAGATAAAGAACGCACGTTGGTCTATGATATGAATGCCTTTTGCAAACTAGAAGATTATTATATTGATACTAATACTTTGGACGGTGAAATCGATACATTATACAACGCTATGAATGCTATGGCTGATGGATTGATTGGCAAAAAAGAGCTGAATGAAGAAGAAATATTAGATATACGCTCTATTTTGACGGATTTAACAAATAAACAGTCAAACGGATTCCAACAATTTTATGGGCGCTTTTTGTCAGGGTCACCTAAAGCGATTCGATCGCTTTTGTGGGCTGGACTGATCCATGAGGATGAGACATTAACGATTGAGGACGTTGGGAAATTTAGTGTAAATTTACCGACTGTGTCGGTTAAAATCCTAGATGCTTTAGCGCCGAGCATGCCAGAAAACGAAGAAGACGAAGAAAAAAACGTATAAACCAGTCTCAATCAACCCATGAATCAGGATGGGATTGGGACTGGTTAGTCTATATGGCCACGGTGTTATTAGGACTGTCTGAGAATAACTTTTGGCGGATGACCCCTAGAAAATTAATGGCGTTATGGCGTCAATATAAAAAATGGCATCAACTAGAAAGCACAGATAACAAGGTGTATATTGATCAAATCTTTTAGGCAAGTTGGGAGGTGAATCGTATGGTGGATCAAGTCGTTAAAGATATTGCACTACGTCTGACTATGCAACAAAACGGCTTTACACAATCGGTGCAACAAATTAATCGCCAAATGCGTGTTGTGCAAAGCGAGTTTAAAAATGCTTCTGCAACTATTACTGGTATGGGCAACAGTATGGAAGGATTAAACGTCAAGTCTCTCTCTTTAAATAAGCAACTAGATTTACAAAAACAAAAACTAGGTATTTATGAAAAACAATTGCTTACCTCTAGTCAAACGCTCGAAAAAAATGTGACTGAACAAGAACGACTCGGAAAAGCATTGGACGAGACACGTATCCAATTAGACCAAGCCAATCGATCATATGGCAAATCAGCCGAAGAGACGAAAGTGTTACAACAAGAAGTCTCTCGATTGCAGAAAGCTTTCCAGCAAAAAACACAGATGGTAAACCGCAATGTCACGGCATTACAAAATTATCAAATCAAAGTCAACACGACCGAAGCACAAGAACAAGCGCTTAGAAAACAGTTGGATTTGGTCAACGTTGGTCTTAAAGAACAGCAAAGCGCTTGGTTTCAAACGGGCGTGCGAGTCGATGAGTCTGTCAGTTTGATGGACAAACAGATTGAGCTGTTAAACAGTCGGTTTGGTGTACTCACTGCAGGTACGACGAATTTTGGTAAATCGACGGCCCAACTCCGTCAACAATCAGCGCAATTATCAAATGTCTTAACCATACAGGGAGAAAGAGTTGACGCTTTAAGAACAAAATATGAGGCTTTGCGATTGGCCAAAGGTGCTGATAATGTCGCAACACAAAAGGCTGAGTTGGAACTTAATAAGGCTATTGTGGCCATGAAAAATACCGAAGCTGAATTAGGTCGTGTGTCTGTCAAACTCTTATCCACATCGAGAACATCTGCAGCACTCGGTCAAATATCGACCAATGCTCAAAAGGCATCTGATCGATTAAGAGAAGCGGGCATGAGTGCCTCTTTTCTCGTGTCGTTGCCACTTGCTGTCGGTCTTGGCAAAGGTGTCGAGTCCTTTTTAGATTTTAATAAAGAATTGACCACTCTACGAGCTTTGCTGAATGATGGATCTGTCAGCTCTGAAACGTTAGATCATCAAGTACAAGTCCTAGGAAAAGACGCACAGAAATGGGCGCAACAATTTGGTGAATCTACCTCCGACGTCAACGCAGGAACGGAAGAATTAATCAAAAGGGGATTTACCTATAACCAGGTTATTGGTGCGATGCCAGTATTATTAGATGCCGCACGTGCGTCCGGTGATGATTTTGGAACAGTCATGAATATTGTGTCGAGTACAGTCGAGCAATTTGGGTTAAAAGCGCAAGATACCAACACTATGATGCGTAATACACAACGAGCGGCAGATGACCTAACCTTTGTGGCCAATAAAACAGCAGCAGGATTTAGTGATATGGGGTTTGCCATGAAATATGTGGGTCCTATATCTCAGGCGGTAGGTTTTAGTTTGGAAGATACAGCGTCGGCAATTGGGTTGTTATCCAATAATGGTATTTTAGGACAAAAAGCGGGGACTGGTTTGCGTGAAGTGATGTCGCGTCTGCTCAAGCCAACCAAAGAGAGTGCGGCCGCATTTAAAGAGATGGGTGTCAATACAGACGACCTTAAAAATGGATTTATTACATTGCCGGATCTCATTGATACCATCAATACGCACACACAAGGACTCAATAAAGCTGAAAAATCACGGTTAACAACCATTGCTTTTGGTCTCAATGCACAATCCGCGATTAATATCTTGTTATCTCAAGGCGGTGATGCCTTAAGAGACTTATCAAAAGAAACACAGAATGCTACAGGGTATACGCAAAAATTATCAAACGAAATGGGCACAAACGCACAACTTAAGGTTAAACAATTGGTGTCAGTGTTTCAGGTGATGGAGCAAGAAATAGGCAAAGAATTGGTACCGGAAATTACGCCTTTAATCAAAGAAACGACACACCTCATCCAGGAGTTTGGTGATCTCGATGAGACACAAAAGAAAAATATTATCCGTATGGCCTTGTTTGCGACGGCTATAGGACCTGTCACTTTAGGTGTTGGTGCTCTGCTTAAACCCGTCCAACTGCTTACAGGTGGTTTGGGCAAGGTTATTGGCACGTTAGGTAAATTTAGAACAGAAGCAAAATTAGCTGGTGATGCAGCAAAAGTGGAAGCAGCAGGAGGTATAGCCGCAACAGCTGGGGAAGGAATAGGACTAGAAGGCGTATTAACTGCTTTAACGGGTCCAGTTGGGCTAACGATAGGCGTTTTAGGTGCACTAGGTGTCGCAGGTTTTGAAGTCTATAAACATTTTAAGGAAGCGAGTCAATCGTCTCAAGAGTTACAAAAAGTATCTTTAGATGCAGCAAATAGTGCTCAACAACAATATGAGTCTAATAACAAACTCATTGATTCATTTGATCAATTGAGAAGCAAATCTAAATTAACGAATGATGAATTTGGAAATTATCTTGATTTGCAGGATGATCTCAAAAAAGACAAAGATCCTGTAGCTCTAAAAAATGTTACACAAGAAATGGATACCTTACAGAAAAAATCCGGATTATCTAATGATCAATTTGACAGATTGCTAGACCTTAATAAAAAGATAACCGATCAAATACCAGGCGCAGCAAAAGTTATTACAGACGAGGGCAACAGGGTTGCAGATACAACAGGAAAGGTTAAAGAATATAATAAGGCTTTTTTAGACGATGAAATACGCAAATTACAAGAACAAAGAAATATAGCTATGGGTAATCAAGAAACATTGCAAGAAAAGATAACCAGTAAGCAAAAGGATTATAATGACGGACTGGATTATGAAAATTATCTAAAAAAACAACTTGACAATTTTAATGAAAATGCGAACAAATTAGAAATCGAACGTGTCAAAAGTCAGTTGAAACAAGTTGATGCTAACTCCTTACTTGGTCAAAATTTACAGGCACAATTGACAGTTCTTGAGGGCGGCAGAGCGGCAATAGCAAAAGAATTGGGACTTACAGAAAAACAAAATGACAAGACAAAAGCGCAGCTAGATCAACTTGAAGAGAAAAAAAGTCAATTAGATGCAATCAATACTAAACTTGTCTCTGCTAATCTGCAAGAAGCAGGGATATCTAAAAAACAAGCGGATCAAATTGCAGGTGCAAAAAATTATGTGGATTTAATCGATACGCGCATTAGTAAGTTAGAAACAAGTAAGGATAAGATTATAGATGAATACAATCATAACAAGTTAAACACAGCAGAGTTTGACAAACAAATAGGAAAAGTTACTGACCAGATTAGAGCACTAGAAAAAGCAAGAGCTGAAGTTGTAGCTATTAATTCGGGATTAAGTAAATCAGAAGTTAAAAAAATAACTTTTACAGGTGATACTCTTGTAGATGCAACCCGTATTAACAACGCTTTAGCTAAAAGAATTTATAAAAATGTCGTTGTAAATGTTGATTTACCAGCGCACACACAACAACATATCTTTGATGCCCTTCCTCACGGAGCTACAGGTTTTAAAAATTTTAAGGGAGGATTGGCTGTTGTTGGAGAAAAAGGTCCAGAACTTGTGAGATTGCCAAAAGGTGCAGATGTTTTTGATCATCAGAATTCAATTAGAATAGCTAATCAAATGGCTAATTTTTCTCAATTGGCTTCTGTGAGTCAAACACATCAAGTCATGTCGCCATCACTTGCTCAACAACCTCAAGTCGTGCGTGAAATTATTGTTTTGCCCAATGGCGTAACAGCTGATTTTAACTTGGACGGAAAAAGTTTTGCCAAATCAACGGCTAAATTTACGCAAGATGAAATCAATCGTCTGAAATCCGGTGTGCAAAAAGCAAGGGGGATACGCTAATGGGCATCATGTATAGAGGGATACACTCTGACACGTTTGGGTTAGCAGTACAAACAGATCCCAACGTCCTACCTCCTATCACATTGAATACTATTGATGTCCCTGGATTACCTGGATCATATTATGTTAATGCTAAAATCGGTATGCGTCCTATCCCTTTGACAATTGGTTTTGTAGGAGCAGATTTAAAAGACTATGAATCACGTTTAAGAGCGTTGGCTGGTTGGCTGTCTCCGCAAAAAGGATTAGGAGAATATATTTCAGACAATGAGCCTGATAAAGTATATTACGCTGTCTTATCTGATCAAAATATACAACGAATAAAAGAAATAGCACGTGTTGGTCAAGGCACACTCACTCTCATGGCTCCGGATCCTTATGCTTATGGTCCGGAAAAAACACAAACGATTAATGATCCAAATGATGAAGATGAAGCAAATCCCGTTGTCACGAATGGTGGCACAGATAATACTTATCCTATCTTTACGGCCGAAGTATTAAAACCACTCACCTTTTTACAAATTGTAAAAGACGATGCCTATATGCAGGTAGGGCAACCAGTCGACGTTGACAAAGAAGAGGCACCAGAATTTGAGAGTGTGCTATCAGATAATCTATCTAGCCTTGCAAATTGGACGGCCATAACAGGAGGAGAATCTCTCCCAGATGGTATCGTGGGCGGATCCATGACAACAGCTAAAAACTCAAGCGGTGACCCTTACGCTTTTACTCCCTCGAGCTATGGCACCAACCCTAATGGTTGGGTAGGTCCAGCTGTTAAACGTGCTTTGTCTGAGGCTGTACAAGATTTTAGAGTGGCCATTAGTATGAGCGTATTAAACAAAATGGTCGGCGTTGGTAAAGTGGCCATATTTTTAGCAGATGACGACGACAACATATTTGGCGGGTTATGGATGGAGGATACAACAGCCTCAGTTGATCTTAATCATGCACGTGTCGCTTTGTTTGATGACCAATTAAATAAAAAATTTTTGATAGATACCACAGGCGAGCGTTTTAACGTCTATAACGATTTTAATGGACTTTTACGGTTAGAGAGACGAGGTAATCAATTTTTTGCTTACTCATCTCAAGTAGATCCAGTAACAGGTGTGCATAGTGCGCGAGATACAGCACCTGTATTTATAGATAGCGATGGTCTTTATCAAGCTCAATTATCACAAGTCATTATCTATATTGCCAAAGCTAAGGATTACAAAACATTTACACAAACGGCCAACGATTTAAGCGTGTTTAGGATTAATGATATAACAGCTAATCAAGTACCTTATATAGCGGATACGGCAGATTTGATTACGTTTGACCATAGAATAAAAGAACTCATGTTAAATGGAGATCCAGGATTAATGGCCGAAAAAGATATTGGAGCGACTTTTTTCCCGTTTTCTCCGGGTAAAACACAGTTGATTGTGAATCCTGCTGATGCCGTTAAACTGACTGCACAGTGGAGAGGTGTTGACCTATGATCCATTTACTCGATAAAAACGAACAAATCGTCGATGTCTTGGTTAATCCTAGTCCGGATAAATGGTACAACATCAGTAAAATGACAGAGGATGTTGACAATAGCTTATTGTCACTTGAATTTACAACTATTTATCAAATAGATTCCAGTAAAATTGCAAAGGTTGTTGCTCAAGACCGAGACGGTAAGCACCGTCTTTTTTTAATATCTAATATCGAGGATAAAGACGATGAAAGTTTATTAAAAACGATACAATGTGACGGCGATCATTATTCTTTAGGATTTGAGCGACCGATAGCTCCCACAACATTAACAGGTGTGACATTAAGAGAAGCAGCAGAATTTTTATTACAAGATACCAATTATCAACTTGGCCAAGTAGATTTTGAAGGCATAGATGATGTTGCCTTTAAAGACTTTACATTTCCTTTGGCAGGCGTACAACAACTTAAAGATCAGTTTAAGTGTGTATCAAAATTTAGAGTTGAGATGATAGGTAAAACAATCACACGTTTTTTGGATCTTTTACAGCCATCTGATGATTTTAGTGGCAAAGAATTGGTTATTGACAAGGACATTACTGGATTAGATCGCCAAGAAGATCGTGATAACATCATTACGCGTATGATTGGCTACGCTATTGATGCTGACGGCAATGTTATCACATTTGAGGATATTAATGATGGTAAAAATTATATTGAGAGTGCTGAAGCTTTTGCGGAATGGAATTTCAAAGGACGTCATCGATACGGCGTCCATCAATATCAACCCGAAGACGGCGAAGAAATTGATAAACAAAAAATGTTAGCAGCCACACGTGAAGCGTTTGAATTGGTCAATGACGCGACGGTTGCTTATCAAGCAACAGCCGCAGCGCTCGAACAAATAGAAGGATATGAACACGAAAAAATCAGGATAGGCATGAATATACGGATCAGGGATGATAGATTTAACCCAACATTGTTTTTAACTGCACAGGTGAATCAGACAGAAATGCCGGAGCTTGACGATCCATCAGGCGACTTTGTTTATCAACTTGGCGATTACAAACTCATCGATGTCAAGCAAGAACAACAAATTTCTGATTTGCAATCCAAGTTAGGACGTCGCTCACCTGTATGGGATGGATCCGGAGCTAAAGCGGATGCAGCCAAACAAGCAGCTGACGATGCTAACCAGACAGCTAATGACGCCAATCAAACGGCTAACAATGCTAAAGCGTCAGCCGATGGCAAAAGTAAAATTGTGACTGGTCCGACGGCTCCTGAGGATAAAACAAGTTTTTGGATAGATACGTCAGGTGGCTTAAATAAGCCGGGTGTCCTCAAACACTACGATCAGTCAAGAGAGGAGTTTGTTGACGACTCCATCACGCAATTTACGGATATGTTAGGCGAAATCATCAACAAGCAAATTGCTGACGGCGCTGTGACAGTAGATAAATTAGACGTCAAAGAATTATCAGCTATCGCCGAGAATGTTGGGCATCTAACAGGTGGATTAATAGAGGGCGTACAAATAATAGGAAGTGAAATAGAATCCATATCTGAAGATGGAAACAGCAAAGTCATCTTATTTGATGGGACGATCACATCTTACAATGGTGATGCGAGGATAGTAGATATTGATGAATTAGGCGTTAATATTTATGACGTGACCGATGCACTCGTCGGCGGACTAAGATGGGCAAGCTCAGGTGATTTAAACGGATTAGGTGTGAGAGGGGCTATGGACTTTATCTCTTTAGGGTTTGCCCTTGATCCTGATGGGATAACATCGGCTGATTGGATGTTTTTAGACAATACTCAGCCGTCCACGACCATATGGGGAAGCAACAAACCTGGGAACCCCGATGGTGAGCTGCTACTTAAATCCACAGCGACAGGTGGCAGTGATGATGGTTTGGTGCCGTATGTAGATATACTGCATGCGCCAAATGGCGATGAGACATTTAGGAGTGTGATTGTCCAAACAGGTATGGGTCACCAACGTCCTGGTGAGTCAGGGTTTAGGACAGGCTTTGAGGTTTGGCAGTATCTAGGATTAGGCAATAGCGATACTAAAAACTTGCTAGCCATAGACTCTGACGATAGCACAAAGCTATCGTACACATTGTTAAATACAGATCAAGTCTTTGTTAACTCTGGTACTGTTGGGCAAGGCAAAGCAATAGCCATAGAAATAGATCCGTCTATATCAGGGTCTGCAGGCGATCTCGCGACAAATGCTATTATGCATATAGGTAGGATTACGAATGCTTTTATGCCTGCCGGTCAGACAACTGTTGCACAGAATTTTGATTTTTTTGGCGCTAAACGTATTTTTTACGTAAATATACAAGGAACAGATGCAAATTCTGCCCTTTATAATGCCAGAGCTTTTCAGATATCACCCACTGGGTGGGTGACACATATACAACGTGCTGACGGCAAGACAACAAGTAGTAATGTGCCGATAACTTTACAGTACACGATTATTTATGAGGCTAATTAAAAGGAGGATTATAGATGAGCGATATAAACGAGATAACCGTAAAAGATTGGTATTCGTGGATGACGGGTTTAGAGGTGACATTAAACGATAAGACAGTCAGTATCGCAAAAGGCACTTACTCCAACACAAGAGATGATGCAACTAAGGGTCCAACCTCTTTTGACGCTATGAGTTTTGAGCTAAAACCGGATGATACGTATTTAACCTCATACGGATTATTTATCGCACTGGAAAATGGTGTGGTTAAATATTCTATGCACAGATACGTACAAATTGCAGGCGATATATCGTCATCGTATGACGGATCAGGTATGCTTTTAGTTGATTTTGTGCAGGCATCGATTACCGTTGACGGTGATATAAATGTTTTTGTCAAACATATAGAAAAAGATGACTCCCCGCCCCCTAGCAAGATTATCCAACCACCACCCACACGTCCTTACAGACAAAACGGTATGCAAAAAGGAGGAACAACAAATGGGAAATGACACAGATCAAAACGTCATCATAGCCTCTCTGAAAGGGCAAATAAGCAATCTTGCTGAGCAAGTCGCTAGAAGGGATGCCGTCATAAAATCACAACTCGACACTATCCGTGAGTTAAAAGGTAAAAAAGAAGAATCACATGGATTGCAAGAGGAAGTAAAAACCAATGCACATAAAAAAATAACTGATATGCATAAAATGGCAGAGGCAATAGGGGGCAACTAAAGCCCTCTTTTAATTTTGTCAAAATGGGGTGTTTAGGCGGTGCGGCATCATACAGATACATTTTGGACAAACATCGTAGGCGGTAGCATCTCTGTTATCGCCTATTTAATTGGTGGCATAGACAATCTAGTCGTAGCCCTTGGCATTTTAATGGCCATTGATTATATATCGGGCATTATGGTGGCTACGGTAGACAAAACAGTATCGTCAAAAAGAGCATTTAAAGGACTGATCAAAAAAGCAGCCATGTGTCTAGCCATAGTCGTAGCTAACCAATTAGATATTGTGGTCAGCGGAGGAAGCTTTTTACGCAATGCTATGCTGTTATCTTTTATTGGCTCGGAGGGCATGTCAATCATCGAGAATCTAGGTCATTTGGGTGTTAAAGTGCCCACGAAGATATCTAAGGCGTTTGCTCAATTGCAAGACAAAAATGATAAAAGAGGAGAGTGATTAACGTGGCAAATTTAAAAGGTGTTGACCTTAGTCATTGGCAGGGCCATGTAGACTTTGAGGCAATTGTAAAAGCTGGCTATGCTTTTGTCTTTGTCAAATTGACAGAGGGTACAACGGTTACAGACCCAAACGGTGTAGCAAATGTTAAGGCAGCACAAAAAGCAGGCTTGATGGTCGGAGGGTATCACTTTTTCCATGGCTCGCCAAAAGAGGTCAATCACTTTAGATCGGTTGCTAAAAATCTAGCTTTGAATTACGTCATTTTGGATAGCGAAGACAACAGCCTGAAAGGTGACCTAACACAGGTATCTTTAGCCTTTTTGCAGGCGGTATCTGATCTTGGTAAACCTGTCTTTTACAGCAACCCATCTTATATAAAGGCTCATTATAACAAGGCCATAACTAAATACCCTTTGTGGATTGCACATTATGGCGTAGATAATCCAGACGTGCCATTTTGGGAGGGTTGGAGCGCTTGGCAATACGATGACAAGGGCAAAGTACCGGGTATTGATGGTGCTGTTGACCTTAACTACATGGACGAGTCCCTTGCAGTCAAAAAGGTGGTCAAGCCTAAACCTACTCCTAAGCCGACCAGTTATACCACTCATGTTGTCAAAAAAGGCGAGGTATTATCTGTCATAGGCGCAAATGAGGGTGTAGATTGGCGAGAGATAGCTAAGATTAATGGGATTAAAGACCCTTATATTATTTATCCTGATCAAAAGCTTAAGATACCTGCTGGAGCAAAGTCAACCCCTCAAGCCGAGTATCACACAGTTGTTAAGGGCGATACCTCTTGGGACATCGCACAACATTACCATACAACAGTAGCAGCATTACAAAAACTCAACCCATCTATCAAGGACATGGACAAGATTTTTCCTGGACAAAAAATGAGGGTTAAGTAACAAAAACAGCGTTTTATATAACATAGGTATTTAAAAATAGTTTCTAATTGATATAAAACGATATTTATATAACATAATGGGGAGGATTAATAATGGAACAACATATCATTGAGGCAGTCTTAACAGCACTAGGCGCTATTGCAACAGGGGTCATTGGTTACGTTGCACGAGCCATCGTTAAATTTGTCATCAGCAAACATTTAACTCTTTTGGCTACTGAGGCAGTCCATTTTGCAGAGGACATGTTCAAAGGTTTTAACGGACATGGCGAACAAAAATTTGATGAAGCTTGTGATTGGGTTTCAGATAGATTAAAGAAAATCCATATCAAGCTTAGTAAAGAAGAGATTGAATTCTATGTTAGGTCGGCATACAACAAGCTCAAAAAGGACGTTAAAGAAGATTTGAAGGAAGCAAAATAATGTGGGGTCTCCCGTAAACTTCTTTCGGGATTTTTTAACATTTATTAGACATTAATTTACATTAATTGATATAATAAATAAAAAAACATGCAGAGTCCGCTGCATGTCAAACCTCTATTAATATTTGTTAATTATACACCATGTTTTTAAAAAAGTCTATTTTATTAAATGCAGCGGACCTCTAATTGTCAAAGTTGGAGGGGTTATAGTGGTAAAGGAGAAAGTTATAAAAATTTTTGCTTATGAGCTTTCAACGCCAAAATTTAATTATGAAAAGCAACATTTACAAGAAGGTCGTTATGATCATGCTCACTTTGAGAAATTGTTATCAGCAATAATTGAATTAAATACTCAAAATCGTCCTTTACATTTAGATGGCAAGTTTATAACTTTGGAATACTATAAGAATAGTGATGACACAGATATTATTGAGGGGGCATTTACCTCTGCCAAATATGGTCAAATTCCTGATTGGGTACATTCTAGAACATTGAGAAGAAGAAAGAGTGGGAAAGATATTGAAGAGGGAGAAGAAAGTCGAACGCATTTTATTATTGATAAAAAAACGGGGCTTTTTCTTCTTCAAAGTGATACAGAAAGGATTGTGTCAAGAAATTCAATTGACAAATATTTTAGACATCATTCGACTCTAATAAATGATTTTATTAAAGAATATAATATAGAAAACACCAATAAATTTGAGATATATCCAAAAATGTTTTACCGACTAGTAACAGTTATTTCAGATGATTTTTATAAGGATATAGACAAGTTATCTAGAATAAAAAAAGGTACTCTTGAAGTTGATGTAAACCAGGACATTAATAATGATGCGTTGAATGCGATAAAAAAACAATCTGCTAAAATTGGGAATGTGGAAAATGTAGGTTATGTTGTTCACGTAAAGACTAGAGGAAGAGGATTAACTAATGTCAAGGAATTTTTTAAGCAAATCGAAGAGCTGAATAGATATAGTGATATTATTGTTGAGGGGTCTTCGGCTTTGGGTATACATAAAAAGGTAAATTTAGTTGATCATCCGTACAAATATGAAATTAAAATACCTGTTAACAGTAATGGTATACCTAATAATGTTAAACTAATAGAGCATATGGTTTATCTTTCTAAACATGAAAACCCTTTAAGGAGATGAGTTAGTTGGCTGAACAAAAAATAAATAGAAAACACTCATCTGTAAATGCCGATACTAACAATATTCTTTTTGGTTTTTTCAAATTTGCTACTACAAAAGAAAAGCGTTTTGATATCGGTTTACCGTTTGCTATTTCTGCTATTATTTTTGTTTCAGCCTATTTTTTAATTCGTTCAAACCAAAATTTATTAGATATAGTTAAGGATTTAAATAGCGTTTCACTTTCTATTATGTCGATACTTGCGGGATTTAATACTACAAGTTTGGCAGTTATTGCATCAACGCAGCAGAAAACATTATTTAGGCTGTTTGAAAAAAATGGACAAAAAAACGATAAGAATATACTTGAACAGTTATTAACCTTTTTTTCATATTCAATCATTATCCAACTTATATTGATAATATTGGGATCTTTACTTCTTGTTATGTTAAAATACGCTTCTGATTTGTATAAAAATTTATCTTTTGTAAATTATTTTTCATCACATATTATATTATCTGTTGTTGGATTGATATGGTTAGGGTTAGTTTTACATACTTTATTTATTTCGATAAGAAATGTAACGATTCTTTATCATTATGTTGTTTTTATTGGATCTGAAAAAGAACAAGATGATGAAAGTGAATAATATTTTGTATTCCGAATTCAGGTATTTTATCCTTCATATTTAGATACAGGATTTTTATTTTTACATGAATCATACATAAAACATCGAACCTCTCACATAAGTGGGAGGTTTTTACATAAAAAATAACACCTCTTTAAAGAGGTGTTACAAAAATTAATTAATATTAAATGGTATTTTGGTTGGAGTATGATAATTGGTAAGTGTGTTGTCATCATCATAAACATCTGTAGTTAGTAAAGATATGGAATTTAAATTATCGAACGTGTCTTGTTGGTAAAGAAATATTTTAGAGTTGTCTACTTTTACTTTTCCTATGTATCTACCATCATTAGACTTGGTGCCTATATAATCATTACCATCTATTTGTACTTTAGTGTTTGTAGTTAAAGTATCTATAAGGTTAAAGCCAATGTTTTTGTTTGATGTATTTTCTATTGTGTAGTCTATTTGTATTGTGTTTATGCTATTTCCTATATTAACATTAAGTAGGTTATCGATCTCGTCTACAGTATCCTCAGGTATATTTTCATCTTTTAGTAATTTTATATCATGGATGGTTATTTTTAAAGGACCTAATATTATTGTTTTTTCAGGTGTAGAAATACCCATTAAAGTATCTTTTACTCCAACATCTGATTTTGACCACTGTCCTACTTTTGTTAGTGGGCCACTTGATACATAGTTACTATCTGTTTTAGATGTAGTTGTATTGTTTTTAGATTTAGTGCTAGTTGTTTTTGGATGGGTTGATGTCGCTTTAGCATTATCATTGTCATTGCTACATCCTGATATCAATATAATTAAAAGTACTACTGCTATTAAATAAATTATCTTTTTCAAAAAAATCCTCTCCTAAAATTGTATAATAAATCCAAAATTTAGTTTAGCAATAATTAATATGCTTGTCTATAACGTTTTCATTTGATTTATTTTAAGGGTTTTTGAGTATGTTTATTGAAATGATGATCGTCCTGTCTATAATTTCGATTTTGTTATTGATTGTTATTCCAAATATGACAAAAAGCCATGAGGTGGCGAGTAGTAAAAGTTGTCAAACAACCGTTAAATTGTTGCAAAGTCAAGTAGCTGCCTATCAAGCGGATACAGGGCATTTACCACAATCTCTAAACGATTTAAAAAAGGATGGCTATGTAGAAAATGTGACATGCCCCGGTGCATCGCTGTCGTTAAACAGCGATGGTGAAGTGGTCCAAAATGGATCAGCGACTCATTGAAGAGAATCATAGGCAGTCGGGCTATACATTGGTAGAAGTGATGGTTGTGATGATGATCATGTTAAGTGTATTCCCCCTGATTTTTTTAGCAGTGAGTGATATTCGTGAACATCAGACGCTTAATCAATTCGAAGCGAATGTGGAACAGCTGTTATATGTTGCTCAAATGATGGCGTTATCAGAGGAACATTATATTACTATCCAGTTTAATCAGGAAAATCACTCCGTTGATGTTTCGAATGTGTATGGGCATACGATAGAGACAACCACTATTCCTAATGGTGTTACGGTAGTGGCTGGGACACATACACTCAAAATAAGTTTTAATCGACAAGGGGATATTGATCGAGCAGGAACACTTTTTATTTCTTCGCGACACTATCGTTATAAATTTACTTTTTTACTTGGACAAGGGAGATTTTATGTTGAAGCAAAATGATCGAGGATTTACGCTATTAGAAACCATGGCAGCTCTTTCCATTCTTATGGTATGCACCAGTTTTATTATTCCGATTTACATGCAAACCATAGAGGAACGAAAAGAGATCAAAAAGGAAGAGAATGCCTTAACGATCATGAATCAAGCTCTAAATGAATGGAGTATAGATAATCAAAAACGTCCTGAGATGATGGAACAATCTGGTGAACGCTATATGTTAACATGGGATGATATAGAAAACGATCACATACGTCTGTGCTTGCAATGGCAGGTCACGAGCAAAAGGAAACAATCGATATGCGCAGAACGCTGACAATAAATCATAGGCAGTCGGGCTATACTTTATTGTCAACCATGCTGGCATTAGTTTTGTTGTATATGATTTCAACGCTTGTGGTAATGTTTACTAGCATCACCTTTCATGAAGATGCCTCTGAGCGTTGGGGCAATAAGAATATCTGGCTGTTTATGAATCAATTTCAAAAAGAGTTAGAAGGTGCTCAAAATATTCAGTGTCAGCCGAATGATGTCAGCTTTCAAAAAGATGGAAACCTTATTGACTACCGCCAAAGTGGTGAGCGCGTACTGCGGACGTTAAACCATAATGGTTATGAGATTGTTCTCAATAGCATCGCTACATGGACATGTGTGTCTCATGATTCGCTTTTAAATGTAAATGTGGAAGATAAGAAAGGAACGATTTATCGTTGGTCTGTAGAAATCATGGTAAAATAGTGCGAGAAGAAGGTTTCATTTTACCTGTCGTCATGATTGTTCTTTTTTTCTTTACAGCTTTTGTGCTTTTTCAAATTGAACAAATGCAGTTCGATAGGGATTTTTTGAAAGAACGTCATGATTTTATACAAGAGAACCAAATGAAAAAAATGGCAGCTGCTGATATCATAAAAAAACTTCAAATCTCTGAACACTTAACGGAAGGAAGCTTTATTTACTCGCAAGCTGTTGTGAAGTTTAATATTGTTCGCAAGCAAGACATTGCCGAGGTAACTGTGAGTTTAGAATTTGATAAAGATCATCAAGGACAGCTTATATTTTTTTATGATGGAGTAACACGTAAAATAATAAGGTGGGTTCAGTAATGAATACGATTTTTTTAGTTGGGTTTATGGGAGCTGGTAAAACGACCATTGGAAAATATTTAAGTCAACGTCTCTCGATGAATGTCGTTGACACTGATAGCATGATTGAAAAGGTTTTTCAAAAGACAATTAATGATATTTTTCAGGAAGAAGGCGAGGAGGTATTTCGCAAACATGAAAGCATCATGTTAAAAGAACTGTCTTATCCCGAGACAATCGTAACCACGGGGGGCGGGATCATAAAAAAACTTGAAAATCGTGAATTCATGCAGGAACATGGTATTATGATTTATCTTCACACGGATCCTTGTGTCGTGTTAGAGCGCACCATAAATGATGATTCGCGCCCGTTATTAGCGAGTAATCGCCAAAAACAGATTACGCTTCTTCTTAATGAACGACTTCCTCAATATTTGGAAGCAGATTATACTGTCAATACATCGCTCAAATCGGTGAGTACGGTTTCTGAAGAAATTGTTGGGCTGCTGGCTAGGGATAATCGTTTTCGGGCATAATGGGAGTAAAATAGCTTTTCAATCGGATGTGAGAAACATGAATTCCAACGATTATGTCAAATATTTAATCGAACAATTTACACAATATATCAATCAGCCGCGAATGAAACGACAATCTCTTCGTCAGGCGAAAACAAAATCGTCCGTGCATTATCATCTCTTTGGTATGATCCCCTATGCCTTCTCATATTATCTAAAAAAATTGAAACAGATAAAGATTAGATATCGTCGTATGTATAAGTAAATGACCGTTAGTATCTTTAACGGTCATTTTTTAATAAAGGTGAGTTAGTCAGTTGCCAATGCGATATTATGTGAGATCGTTAGAATGGCAAGCGAATAATGCGTTATTTTAAAAATTTTAGAAAGTCTTACTGCTGCTTAACGTATAGATGAGTAAGTCATTCAATAGGGCTAAAAGTGCTACCATAAGCCACACCCATTTCTTTAATTGGTTAGTGCATTGGGACCTAGGTAAAAGAGACCACCGTTAATGATAGTAACATGTACATAGGGTTTGTATTGAGCTTCGAGAGCTTGTTTTTCTTGTTCGAATATCATGGTTATTTCCTCATCACTTTCATCATAGTCCTCATAAAATTGTGTTAGCAATTGTAGATCGGCTTCCCAGCGTTCCATCGCAGCCTTTGCCCAGTCATGCTTGTCATTTAGAATAAGCTCTTTCATGATCCTTTCAAGACGGTATAATCCGTCAATGGGTTTGATCATAGGAGATAGCGTATAGCAAAAATCAGGAATTTTAGGTGTGAGTGGTAAAGCGACCATGCTTTCTTGAAAAGCCTTAACAATGGTTCCATTAACGAGATTGATTCCTAATGAGAGAGTGTTATCACGCTTCCAATCTGAGCAGTAACTGATCTTGGTATTGATTCCTAGCCAAGGATATAAAGGCGTTTGATCAATCCCAGGTTTAAGTGCTTCATAGAGGCGAATCGAAGGTGATAGAGTTTTGGATGAGTGAAAAATTTGGTGTAATCGTGGTGAGCCAAAATGGATGAATTCGCCTTCGTCTTCTTCGATATTTGTTTTGAAAGTCAATGTCTGCGTGACTCCTTTTTCACCCGATTTTTCAATATAATGCCAATAAAAAGGGCGATTCATGAGTAGTTTATCAAGTGCGACTGTCAGCTTAATTTTTAAAAATCCTGGTCGATTTTCGAGTATAGCACAATCGCTAGCTTTGAAATAGTGGTAGAGGTAGTCATGTATTGCTGCCTGTTCCATGCTATGCGTTTTCTCCTTTTTGTTCTATGTACTCTGTGTTTAAAATACTGGTAAGATTATCTATTTTAATGCGTAGCTCTCCTTCGGAATCTGAGGTTTCAAAGATCTCGGTAATTTCCTGATCGATATTTTCTAACTCAAGTCGATTAAGAATGTCATCAAGTTTGCCGATGACGTTTTCAAAGAGATCAATTTTTTCATATAATAAATGTAGAATATGTTCTTCAATTGTATGTTTAGTGGCAAAATTATAGATATGTACATCATGCTCTTGACCTAGTCGATGAACTCGACCGATACGTTGTTCGATGCGCATGGGATTCCAAGGAAGGTCATAGTTGATTACATGATGACAAAATTGTAAGTTAATGCCCTCACCGCCTGCTTCTGTTGCAATTAAGACTTGAGCATCGTTTTGAAACAGGGTGCGCATCCAATCCTTTTTACTGCGTTTAAAACCTCCATGAAAAGGGACTGCTGTTATTTCATACTGTTGTAAAAACCATTGCAAATAGAGTTGCGTGGCTCGGTATTCAGTGAAGATGATGACCTTATCATCAATTTTTTGCACCAGCTCGAGAACTTTGTTGGCTTTCGAGTTGGTAGTGACCGCTTGAATATTGTCAATAATTGCTTGTAAGATGTGTTGAATAACTGGGTTATTGGCTGATGCTGACATTTTTTTAATGGTCATATACAGTGCTTCACGGCTTGAGCAGGCTTCTCTTTGTAAAGTGATGAGTGAAAGGGAAACATCAGTATTTTTTAAGGCTTGCAGAGAATTATATAATTTACGTTCTTCGGGTGTTAGAGGAATGTCAATCGCTTCAACATGGCGTTTTGACCAGTCGATTTCTGTATTGCTACGACGATTTCGAACCATGATACGATTGATCAATCCTCTTAGTTTTTCTTCATTTTTCACTTTGTTTTTTCCAGAACGGTAATCCTTAAAGAAAGAATCTGCATCACCCAAATAACCTGGCTTTAATAGAGTGACTAAATAATAAAGTTCACTTAAGCGATTTTGCACGGGTGTCGCAGTAAGCAATAGGCAGAACTTTTTTTTAATCTTTTTGACGAAGTGATAATTTTTGGTTTGGTGATTTTTAAGCTTATGTGCTTCATCAATGATGACGAGATCATAGTTTTGTTGTAATATCACATCGGCATGATTTGGACGTTTAGCAGTATCGATAGATGAGATGACGACATCACATTGATCCCACATATAAGATTTGCGCTGAGGGATTGCCGGGATATAAAATTTTTCATTTAATTCCTTTGTCCATTGCAAGACAAGTGAAGCGGGAACGAGTATCAATATTTTTTTTGCTAATCCACGAATCATGTATTCTTTCATAATTAATCCAGCCTCAATGGTTTTCCCGAGACCGACTTCATCTGCAAGAATGGCTTTCCCGTGCATTTGTTCGATAACTGTTTCTGCGGTTTCTTTTTGGTGCGGTAGTAAATTTAGGTTGGGAAGATGTTGAGGTGTAACAAGTCCCTGAAAGTCTGGAACGGTTAACTGTTGTTCAGATGTATAAGCCAATTGAAAGAGTTGCCAATCTGCCCAAGGACCATCCTGTTCGATGTTATGCATAAAAGGATCATACCAAGAGCGATCAAACTTGATTTGTGGTTGTGGAAGCATAGTGTTTCCTCCTATTGGCAATTTTGACAAATGTCATTCCTTATTTTTAGGATGATCTAAAGAGATTTTTAAGTACAAGGTTTTGTTTCCTTCATTTTTAAAAAGGAGTGCTACCAGTATGTATTCGATTTTAGTGTAAAAAATGTTCTTGAAAAAGAGCATGAGGTAATGATAGGATAACGTTAGTTAGTATAAACGAACTTAAGGCACCTTATTACTATAAATTGCATAATGGCGGATGATAGCATGGGGAGAGAGCGTGAACGTTAACGACGCCGAAGGAGCAAGCTATGGATAGCGAATCTCTCAGGCAAAAAAGACCCTTGCTAGACGCACCTCTGGAAAATGCTCAAGAGGGCTATCGATGAGGCTCAATGGAGTGGTTGGAGTGAATTTTTCGGTTTAAGGACAGAGGAACAAACATATGGTTTGTTTCCTACTGTCCTTTTTGCGTTGTTGGCAAATAGATAAAAGATGATTCCGAAATCAAGGTGAAAATTTGAGTTGAAGCAATGTGAATGAAGCCGTTAAGGTGTCTGAATATTTAAAGTCTAAAAGATCTAGATGAGCATCCAGTACTTTAGACTGGATTAGTAAAGGGCTTTAGAATCTTTTATGAATTGATAAAGGAGGGTGTTCTGTGGGTGAATTAAGGATATCACCATTGAATAAAGTTTATTGGCAATATGGAGCTAAAACTATTGATTTTGCTGGATGGGATCTGCCTGTGCAATTTTCTAGTATTCAAGAAGAGCATCGGGCTGTTAGAGAGCGTGCTGGATTATTTGATGTCTCACATATGGGAGAGATTGTCATTACAGGTACGAGGGCTGAAGCATTTCTTCAGTACCTGGTCACAAACGATGTTTCTAAGCTTGGGATAGGCGATGTTCAATATGCAGCGATGTGTGATGTAACTGGTGGTACTATTGATGATTTAATCATTTATAAGCAAGCGTTTGATCGTTTTTTGCTTGTGGTGAATGCAGCAAATACAGATAAAGATTTTGAGTGGATTACCTCTCACGCATTCGAGACAGTAACAGTTAGGAATGCTTCGATGGATATGGCACAGCTGGCGTTGCAGGGACCTAGAGCAGAACACATCATGCAAAAAATGACCTCTGAGGATGTCAGCGCCATTAAACCTTTTACATTTCGGGAGCGGGTTGACATGGGTGGGGTAGAAAGTCTTGTCTCGCGTACAGGTTATACAGGAGAGGATGGTTTTGAAATTTATTGCTCATGGCAAGAGGTAGAAGGCCTTTGGCAAAGCTTGTTGGAGGCGGGAAAGGGAGAAGGACTCCTTCCTTGTGGGTTGGGTGCTCGTGATACCTTGCGCTTTGAAGCGCGGCTTGCACTTTATGGGCAAGAGCTAACAGAATCCATTAGCCCGATTGAGGGAGGGATTGCTTTTGCTGTCAAAATGGATAAGGATGTAGAATTCATTGGCAAGGCGGCTTTAAAAAAGCAAAAAGAAGAAGGCTCACGACGCCATCTTGTGGGGCTCGAAATGATTGATAAAGGCATTCCACGTATACATTATGGAGTCTATGCTGATGAGAGTAAAATAGGTGAAATAACCACGGGCATGCGGTCGCTCACCTTGAAGAAAAATTTGGGTCTCGCCCTCATGGATCATGAATTTGCAGAGTTAGGCAGTGAAGTTGAGATTGATATTCGTGGAAAACGACGCAAGGCTAAAATTGTCAAAACACCTTTTTATAAAAGGGCATAATAGGAGGAATATATGAATCAATTTAGATATTTACCCATTACCGAGCAAGATAGAAAGGAAATGCTCGAGGTTATCGATGTGTATTCAGTAGAGGATCTTTTTTCCGATATTCCATCCTCAGTACGCTTTAAGGGGGATCTGGATGTTGAAGAAGCATTGGCTGAGGGTGAGCTCTTCAAGTTTATGTCACAGCTTGCTAATAAAAATGTGAATACAAAAGAAGTACCCTCTTTTTTAGGGGCGGGTGTGTACGATCACTACATACCCTCTGTGGTGAATCATGTGATTTCACGCTCAGAATTTTATACAGCGTATACGCCTTATCAGCCAGAGATATCACAAGGTGAACTGCAGGCGATATTTGAATTTCAAACGATGATTTGTGAGCTTACAGGTATGGATGTGGCGAATTCGTCGATGTACGATGGTCCAACATCGTTAGCGGAAGCTGCTTTAATGTCAGCAGGTACACGAACGAAAAAGATCTTGGTTTCAAAGACTGTTCATCCTGAAGCCCGGGAAGTCGTTCGAAGCTATGCGAAAGGACAGCGCCTTGAAGTGATAGAGATCCCAAGCAAAAATGGCTGTACAGATCTTGAGGCGTTAGAACAGCTTGTGGATGATGATACGGCATCTGTGTTGATCCAATACCCAAATTTTTATGGATATATTGAACCGCTTAAAGAAATCGAGGCACTTGTTCATCAAGGTAAACGAGCGATGCTTATCGTCTCGAGTAATCCATTAGCGCTCGGTCTATTAACGGCTCCTGGGCAGTTAGGAGCAGATATTGTCGTTGGAGATTGTCAGCCTTTGGGCATTCCAGCTTCATTTGGTGGTCCACACTGTGGTTATTTTGCAACGACGAACAAGAATATGCGAAAAATGCCCGGTCGTCTCGTCGGTCAGACTATCGATGAAGAGGGGCAGCGGGGTTTTGTCTTGACTTTACAGGCACGAGAGCAACATATTCGTAGGGATAAGGCAACCTCCAACATTTGTTCGAATCAAGCCTTGAATGCTTTGGCTTCCTCGGTAATGATGGCTGCTTTAGGCAAGCATGGTCTTCAAGAAATGGCTCATCAGAATCTTCAAAAAGCGCATTATGCTGTCAAACTGATGAAAGAAAATGGTTTGCATGTCCAATCAGAGGCTCCCTTTTTCAATGAGTGTGTCGTTGATTGTGGACAATCGGTTGCTAAGGTCAATCAAAAGCTTTTGGAGAAAGGATTTATAGGTGGTTATGATTTAGGGCAAGTAGAACTGGAATATGAAAATCATATGCTTGTTGCTATAACTGAACAGCGTAGTGCTAAAGAGATAGAAACGTTTGTGGATACATTAGGAGGTGTGCTTCATGGTTAAGACTAATCAGCCATTAATTTTTGAATATAGCAGACAGGGGCGTATAGGTTATAGTCTGTCACAGCTCGATGTTCCTGAAATCGACGTAACTGAATGGATACCTTCAGACTATATTCGTACGCAGCCAGCAGAGCTTCCAGAGGTATCCGAATTGCAAATCATGCGTCACTACACGGCACTTTCTAATCGCAATCATGGTGTTGATTCAGGATTTTATCCCTTGGGTTCTTGTACAATGAAATATAATCCAAAAATCAATGAAGATGTGGCAAGAATTCCAGGATTGACACATATTCATCCTTATCAAAGTGAAGAAACGATGCAAGGAGCTTTAGAGCTTATGTATCGCTTGCAAAAAAATCTGGAGGCAATTACAGGTATGGATGAAATCACCTTGCAACCTGCGGCCGGTGCTCAGGGTGAATGGACAGGGCTGACAATCATTCGTGCCTATCATGAGGATAATGGCGATCTTCAACGAACAAAAGTGATTGTGCCTGATTCTGCTCATGGGACAAATCCTGCTTCAGCAACAGTTGCTGGTTTTGAAGCGATTACTGTTAAATCTAATGAAAGAGGACTGGTTGATTTAGAGGATTTAAAACGTGTAGTAGGTGATGATACAGCAGCGTTGATGTTAACGAATCCTAATACATTGGGCTTTTTTGAAGAGGATATTGTAGAGTTGGCGGCGATTGTTCACGAGGCTGGTGGCAAGCTGTATTATGATGGAGCGAATATGAATGCCATTATGGGGATTACACGTCCAGGAGATATGGGTTTTGATGTTGTTCATTTGAATTTGCATAAGACCTTTACAGGACCACATGGTGGTGGTGGACCAGGATCGGGACCTGTAGGTGTTAAAAAGAATCTAGCCAAGTACTTGCCTAGGCCTCAGGTTATTCAAACAGAGGAAGGCTATCGCTTTGACAAGGATCGTGCGCAGGCAATCGGTAGAGTAAAACCTTATTATGGAAATTTCGGCATCAACGTTCGTGCCTATGCATACATAAGAACGCTAGGTTCAGAAGGATTAGCTCAGGTCTCTCAAGATGCCGTATTGAACGCAAACTACCTATTTAAAAAATTGGCACCCTATTATGAGGTACCATTTGGTCATCAATGTAAGCATGAATTTATTATTTCTGGGAAACACCAAAAAAAATTAGGCGTTCGAACCTTAGATATTGCTAAGAGATTGCTTGATTTTGGTTTTCATCCACCAACCGTTTATTTTCCGCTAATCGTTGATGAAGCCATGATGATTGAACCGACAGAAACGGAATCAAAAGAAACATTAGATGCTTTTGCAGATATTATGATTCAAATAGCTAAGGAAGCGGAGGAAACACCTGAGCTTGTTCAGCAGGCACCACATCGCACAGTTATTAGTCGTTTAAATGAGACAATAGCTGCTCGGCAACCTGTTTTGAAATATGAAAAAGTTACTTTAAGTGGTCGGGATGACAGGATTTGAACCTGCGACCTCAACAACCCCATTGTTGCACTCTACCAAGCTGAGCTACATCCCGGTCGTGATTAAGTGAGTGGTTTAGAAGAGAGGAATACAAAAGAGCCCCTGTGTGAGCATGGGCTCTTTCCACACAATACTCATTTATTAGGTCATTGTCAATAAAAACATCCAGGTGCTTTATTGCAATAATAAATAGATATCACTGCTTAAATCTATAATACCTAAGCATTTTTCGTTTTTATTTTTCCCGTCCACCTCTTGAAACCGCCTTTTAAAACATAGAGCTCTTGGCAACCGTATTTTTTCAACATGGAACCGACACGACTACTTTTAACTCCATTTTGACAGTAAAGATAGACCGGCTTATCCTTTCGAACTTCTCCTTTACGCATTTTCAACTGAGTTAGTGGCAGATTTCTTGCCCCTAATATATGTCCATTTTCAAACTCAGTAGGTTCACGAACATCGATGAGTTGAGCTTTACGATATCCTTGAATGAATGCATCTTGATCCAGTTCTTTTAAATATGTTTTTTGATAAAGGGAACGTCCAATTGTATACCCGATAAATCCAACGATGATGATTCCTATAACAATCCACTGCCAAAGCATGCTTTCCAAACTCCTTTTGTCCTAATCGACTTTTAAACAACATGTCTATGAATTATTATAACCTGCACAGAGCAGACTTTTCAAATAAAATCACAAAGCACATGATTGATAATATAAGATTATTTTAAAATTCAAGATAATCATTCATTGACGACGGTGTGGAATTCCGAACAAGTAAACGGATCATTATATTTTTTCGGTGGCTAAGACTGTTATGTAGACATGAAGCTAGATGACATCCAAACGGGTTAGTTAAGTGACAGCTATGCCTCTGGCATTTATGCTGACTCTGGCTTGAGGCTGACTTGTCATTCATTTTTTTCTAGTGTATGATTTTTATAGTGTGTTATTTATACTGTTGTAAAGTATAATTTGTCATTATTCATGTCATTTAAATTAAGAAGTTTTAGGGTAGTGAAAAACTTGCTATGTACCCTTGTGAATGACCTCAGATGTCGCAAACAAAGAAGAGAATTTTTTATTCTTTTGATGAGATGTGAATAATTGAAATACATGGTGATTGTTACCGTTATAGAGAATTTTAAAAAAATAGGAGAGATGGTATGCTACCAACACCTAGCATGGAAGATTATATTGAGCGTATTTATTTGCTCATAAAAGATAAGGGTTATGCGAGAGTGTCTGATATTGCTGAAGCATTAGAAGTACACCCCTCCTCCGTAACGAAAATGATTCAAAAGCTAGACAAGGATGATTATCTTATTTATGAGAAATACAGGGGGTTTGGTCTGACTTCAGAAGGTAAAAAATTAGGTCAACGGCTGGTTTTTAGGCATGCATTATTGGAAGATTTCCTGAAAATCATTGGTGTACATAATGAGCATGTCTATGAGGATGTGGAAGGCATTGAGCATCATTTAAGCTGGGATGCCATCGATAGGATTGGAGATTTGGTTCAGTATTTTGGTGAGGATCCACAGCGTGTTCAAGATTTAAATATGATCCAGAATCGAGATCCTGATTAAAGGTTTTTTCTGTTTTCAGAAGTAGTGTCATCGTGTTCTTATTTTTTAGTTCATGTTGTTTTATATATTATAAGAGGTCTTTTCTGTTAGCTTTTTGTTTACGCTCATAGCTTATCAGTAAAGGGCTCTTTTTTTATTGATTTGGTAAATATGTTGCTCTTTTTTGTACCGTTTTAAAGAGGTACTACGCCAATTATCTAGCACTATGGATGTATAACTCATATAGGAAAAATTACCTATTTTTTGAAATGGATCATGCATTATTAAAAGGTTTATGAGTAATATGCTCAAAAAAGAACTATACAATAATCCTTGGTAATTTGTATAATAGCAATATTATCTGAAAGATTAGAAATATCGTTTATTTAAGATTCGGATAACAAAAAATGGGGGAGGTCATTCTATCATGAAAAGAAAAGCCAGGTGGTCACTTTTGGCAATTGTATTGCTTGCTTTCGCTCTTATTTTGAGTGCCTGTGGCAGCGGAAGTAAAAATAGTGGGGGATCACAAGACAACAGTTCAGCGAGCTCAAGTTCCGGGCAACTCGCTACTAAGCAGGTGTTAAATGTTGTGGATACGCAAGATATCCCGACCTTGGATTATACACAAACAACCGATACGATATCCAATGGTGTTTTAGATCAAGTGCAGGCAGGGTTAACACGCATGCATAATGATAAAGTTGAATATGATTTGGCGACAGGTCCTCCAAAGGTGAGTGCTGATAAAAAGGCATATACGTTTACGTTGCGTGACGCGAAATGGGCAGATGGGAAGCCGGTTACTGCCCAACAATTTGTTTATGGTTGGCAACATGAAAATGATCCGAAATCCAAACCAGCCTATAATTTTCTATTTGCTTCGACACTTATTAAGAATGCAGCACAAATTCAAGATGCAAAGAATCCCCTTTACGGCAAAGTCGATCAATTAGGTATTAAGGCGATCGATGACAAAACATTGGAGATTGATTTTGATAAGCCGGCTCCAGCATATGCTTTGAGTACATTTTCACAGCCTGAGTTTTATCCTCAACGCCAAGATATCATCGAAAAATATGGAGATAGCTATGGTTCTACAGCCGAAAGTATCATGGCGGATGGTCCTTTTAAGTTAGCGAACTGGAGACAAGGAGCTAGCTATACATTAGAGAAAAATCCAAGCTATTGGAATGCGAATAGCATCAAGGTCAATCAAGTGAATGTGAATATCGTTAAAGAGATGTCTACAGCTGTTAATTTATATGACACAGGAAAAGCGGATACTGTAGCTCTTTCTGGAGATTTTATCGCTCAAGAACAGGCGAAACATCCTGGCGAAGTGAAAAAAGGCTTAACTGCTAATACAGAATTTTTATACATTAACCAAAAAACGAATCAAAATCTTAAAAATCTCAATTTGCGTAAAGCAATTAACGTAGCAATCAATAGAAAAAATCTCACTAATGCTTTATTGAAAGACGGTTCTATTCCATCGAACTATGTCGTGCCAAAGGATTTCGTTCAAGGTTCTGACGGTAAGGATTTCCGTGCCGATGCTCCTAGTGGGTATCCTGCAGGTAACATAAGTGATGCGAAAAAATATTGGAATAAAGCCAAAAAAGAGTTGGGTATTAGTAGCTTAACGCTTACCTTACTCACTCCTGACGATGATACATATAAAAAAATGGATGAGTATATCGCTAACCAAATTAGCAAGCATTTAAAAGGTGTGAAGGTGACCATTAACCAACAGCCTTGGGGAAACTACCTTAAGTTAAATAATGCCTTTAAATTTGATCTTGCATTGGGTGGATGGGCTCCCGACTATCGTGATCCTATGACCTATCAAGATATGTGGACCACAACGAATCCACTGAATGTAACTGGTTGGTCAGATAAGAGGTATGATGCGTTAATCGCTCAAGCCAATGGTGAAACGAGTGACGAGGCGAAGCGTTGGCAGCTTTTGCATGATGCTGAAGAAAAAATGGTGACGCAATACCCTATTGTCCCTTTGTATCAAAGAGGACAAAAATGGGTACAAAAGAAATATGTTAAGGGCTTAGACCGTCCATTATACGGACCGCAGATAGACTATACAGGCGTGTCGATCCTTAAACATTAGTATTATAAGAGAGGGGATGGAGGACACAGGCCAAGCGTACAAAAAGAATGTGGTAAAGAATAAAGGCTGTGTCTGTGTCATGGGGTGTATATCATCTATGCTTCTCTCTGTTCCTAAAAGGGTTTTTCACTTGTACTTGAAGATAAAGATTCTTGTATATATAAGCTCCCTTTTTGTTGGTTATTCATTTGTGCTTTTAGCTCTACTAGTAAAAGGTGCTTTTTATCCATTTGATAAGTGCACTTTTAATGTTCGAGAAATGTACCTTTTAATATAGGCATATGATTTGCTCCTTTTGTATGGTATTGAAGGGTTGTTTAATCGAGTTGTAGGTCTTGGTATATAGATAAATGCGCATATTATATGTAAATCTGAAAAATTAGAAATACGATTTATATGGAGTCACATAACAAAAATAACGGGGAGGTCATTCTAACATGAAAAGAAAAGCCAAGTGGTCACTTTTGACAATTGTATTGCTCACTTTCGCCCTTATCCTGAGCGCATGTGGCAGCGGGAGCAAAAATAGTAGTTCAGAGAGCTCGGGTTCCAGTAGACTCGCTGCTAAACAGGTGTTAAATATTGTGGATACACAAGATATCCCAACCTTGGATTATACACAAACAACCGATACGATATCCAATGGTGTTTTAGAGCAAGTGCAGGCAGGTTTAACACGCATGCATAATGATAAAGTTGAATATGATTTGGCGACAGGTCCGCCAAAGGTGAGTGCTGATAAAAAGGCATATACGTTTACGTTGCGTAATGCGAAATGGGCAGATGGAAAGCCGGTTACTGCCCAACAATTTGTTTATGGTTGGCAACATGAAAATGATCCGAAATCTAAACCGTTATATGACTTTTTATTTGCCTCGACACTTATTAAGAATGCAGCACAAATCCAAGATCCCAAGAGTCCTCTGTATGGCAAAGTCGATCAATTAGGTGTTAAAGCGATTGATGACAAAACGCTAGAGATTGATTTTGATAAACCAGCTCCAGCGTATGCAATTAGTATATTTTCACAGCCTGAGTTTTATCCTCAACGCCAAGATATCATCGAGAAATATGGTGATGAATATGGGTCTACTGCCAGTAGCATTATGGCGGATGGTCCCTTTCAATTGGTGAGTTGGAAACAAGGAGCTAGCTATACGTTAAAGAAAAATCCGAGCTATTGGAACGCGGATAGCATCAAGGTCAATCAAGTGAATGTGAATATTGTTAAAGAGTTGTCTACGGCTGTTAATTTGTATGATACAGGTAAAGCGGACAGTGTCTTTCTCTCTGGAGACTTCATTGCTCAAGAAAAAGCGAAACATCCTGGCGAAGTGAAAAAAGGCTTAACTGCTAATATGGCGTTTTTGTATCTGAATCAAAAAACGAATCAAAATCTCAAAAATCTTAATTTGCGTAAAGCAATTAATGCGGCGATCAATAGAAAAGATTTTACTAAGGTTTTATTGAAAAATGGTTCCATTCCATCGAATTATGTCGTGCCAAAGGATTTCGTTCAAGGTTCTGACGGTAAGGATTTCCGTGCCGATGCTCCTGGTGGATATCCTGCAGGTAACGTAAGCGATGCGAAAAAATATTGGAATCAAGCTAAAAAAGAATTGGGTATTAACAGTTTAACGCTCACCTTACTCACTCCTGATGATGATACATATAAAAAAATGGATGAGTATATCGCTAACCAACTTAGCACGCATTTAAAGGGTGTGAAGGTGATCATTAATCAACAGCCTTGGGGCAACTATCTTAAGCTGAATCAGTCGTTCAAATTTGATCTGGCATTTAGTGGATGGTCTCCCGACTATCGCGATCCCATGACTTATCAGGATATGTGGATAACAGGTAGTCCACAAAACACAACGGGCTGGTCAGATAAAAAGTACGATGCGTTGATCGCTCAAGCCAATAATGAAACAGGTGACGAGACGAAGCGTTGGCAATTATTGCTTGATGCTGAAAAAGAAATGATGACACAATACCCCACTGTCCCTTTGTATCAAATAGGGCAAATATGGGTGCAAAAGAAATATGTTAAAGGTTTAAATTATCCATTATATGGTCCTCAAGAGGACTTTACAGGCGTATCGATTCTTCAACATTAATAGGGTAGCATGGATGTAAAAAAGTGCGTCATAGAGATGAATGTGTTACCTATAGAGGTGATGTTTAATATCACATTAACATCACCTATCTTTTTTCTATGCAGACATCGTTCAACAGGAGAATCTTTTGTTTGATAGTGTTCTATTTTCTGTCCTTTCCAACTAAAATGGCTATAAAGCGTTATTAGAGCTTTTGGGAGACAAGTTGTGTTGAGTGCAACGAATCGTACCAGAAGCTTCTTGTGTTCCATTTGCAGGAATGAGGCAGAAAATTGAACCAAGCGAGGGAGAGGGACAAATGTGGATTGATGGTGTGTTTTCTGGAGGTGGGGTAAAGGCCTTTGCTTTTGTCGGGGCGCATGAAATTGTTGAAAAGTGTGGTTATCAGTTCCGGAGAGTAGCTGGAACAAGTGCGGGTTCTATCATCGCTGGATTCATTGCAAGCGGGTACAATAGCCAAGACATCTATAGATTAATGGGAGAATTACAGCCCTCTCTACTTTTAGATCAATCTACGATCATTCATCATTTTCCTTTTATTAAATGGTTAACTCTTTATTGGCGTATGGGATTATATACAGGGAGGACGTTTGAAAAATGGTTAATGGGTATTCTTAAGGAGAAGGGGGTAGAGCGATTTAGCGATCTTCCACCAGACTCTTTGAAGATCATTGCTTCTGATTTATCAAGAGGGAAGATGATTGTTATTCCTGATGATCTTGTTGAATATGGGATTCATCCAGAGAATTTTTCTGTGGCAAGAGCGATACGCATCAGCTGTAGCCTCCCTTTCTTTTTTGAACCCGTTTCTCTATGTGATAGGGAGAATAAGAAATGCATTTTGGTTGATGGGGGTGTCTTGAGTAATTTTCCAGTTTGGCTGTACGAGGACCAACAGGAGCTTCCTGCACGTCCTTTTTTAGGATTTCAATTAAGCTCAAGAGCTGATATTGCCGCTCCCCGTTCTATTAAGAATGCTGTTGATTTATTTCACGGCATTTTTACAACAATGAAGGAGGGGCATGATGCCAAATACATTTCGAAATATGCTGCATCGAATATTGTATTCCTTCCTGTTGAAAACATTGAAGCTGCCAATTTCAAACTGTCAAAAGATAGTATTGATCACCTAGTTGAACTGGGGCGGCAGCGTACTAAGACATTTTTAAAACATTGGAGTCATTGACTGAAGAGCATGGTAGGTTGAAACAAAAACGACAAGCATGAGGTGGCTTGTCGTTTTATCATATTGCCGATTTATTCAAGAAAGAAGAGCCTTTTTCGATGACGTTTTTTCCCATCAATAACCGTGAGATTGTGGTGATTACGCTTTTGTTTTTTCACAATTGGTTCCTTGCTCTTTACAGTGTTTTGTGACCGGATCACATGTAAATGTGTGGCTTGTGAAACGGAACGGCGGTGAGAGCGTTCTGTTTTGCGTTTTTTGGTTTGTTTGACTGCTCGGCGATACGCGGCAGTATCACTTGACGAACGATTCATAAACAGCTTGTAAATAATTAAGATGATCCCGATGACTATAGCGATCATAGCGATGTTTTTCAATAGATTAATTGGATGGAATAGCAAGCCGATGATTCCGAGTAAAATAATGGCGTAAAAGACAATATTAAACCATGATTTTCTCATATTCAACACCTCCCAATTCAGCAATTCTCTAGCTTACAACGGTTTGTTTTTTGCTCTCAATATAGCCTTCTTCTCTATCCTTCATTTCATTAAAGGCGGAGATAGCAACTTCAATTTGAGCTGGGTTTGGCTCTTTTGTTGTTAAGAGCTGTAGCCAAAGACCAGGATAGCCAAGCCAGCGTAAGACAGGAATGCGTCGACACTTATTGGTGAGTTGTAAGACCTCATAAGCAATGCCTAGATCTACTGGGATAAGCACTATTCGTGATACAAGTCTCAACCAAAAAGGGTGGACTGGAACAAGAAAATATAAAAAAATACTGATGATTGCGGTAAACAAGATAAAGCTACTTCCGCAACGGTAGTGAAGTCGGGATTGTGCTTTAACATTTTGAACAGTTAAGGTTTCGTGTGCTTCAAATGTGTTGATTACTTTATGTTCTGCTCCATGGTATTGAAATAGACGTTTGACCATTGGTGTCAAAGATATAAAATAAATATAACCAAAAATGAAAAGAATTTTAAATAATCCTTCTAATAATATTTGAGCGATGTTCCCTGGAAAGAGAAAAGTTAAGGTTTCCGCAAGTAAAGCGGGAACGAGTGTCAATATAAATTTTCCAAATAAAAAAGAAAGCACGGCGATTACGCTTACACCAAGAATCATTCCCCATTTTCCTTTTTCCTCAGATTCTGGCGTTGTATTCATCGTATCGTTTGCAGGGTCAACATCGTATTTTTCGGAGGCAAAATTCAAATGCTTTGTTCCGACAATACTCGATTCAATAATACCAATAATACCCCTGATAAAAGGAATTTTTTTGAATTTATCTAAAACAGGCGTTGGTTCCTTTTTTACTTCATAGTATTCAAGACTTCCATCTTTTCTGCGAATAGCAGTGACTGTGGTGTGTTTTCCACCCATCATCACCCCTTCAATGACCGCCTGACCACCATACATAGGTAATTTTTTCAATAGAGACCACCAACTTTATATTTTCTCTTATTTTACTAGAAAAATTCAAAAGTCTCTACAATAATATGTGCTCTATACTAATAATTTACCCAAAATGATAATTTATACACATTCTATTCAAATATCAAGTGAATGTAAATGTATTTTTAAGTGTATGAGCATGAAAGAAAGAATGGGATTCGGTCATACTAATTTTAGAGGTGATAAGATGAGGGATGATTTTCTTTTATCAAAGATTGATAAAAAAGATTATAGTAAGAGGACATCAAATGGAAGGACGATTCTGATTGGTTTTGTTGGAGGGGCGATGTGGAGTTTACTTGGCTTTATATGTTATGAGCTTAATTTTTGTGACTATGGACCTGCGCTTATTTTGGCACCATTTCCTTCTTATGACTGGAAAGAATCTGTTGGTAAACAATTTTTGGGGATTCTCATGATTTCCATCATTTCCATCCTTGTTGCGTTTGTGTATCGATTAAGTTTAGGTCGAATAAAAAATATGTGGGTTAGCATTGGCTTTGGTCTGGTTTTATGGGGACTTGTTTTCTATGTGTTTCAGCCGTGGATTCCACATGTAAAGCCTATAGCAGAGCTAGGTAAAAACACCATTACAACAACGCTTTGTTTATATGTTTTATATGGTTTGTTTGTAGGCTATTCTATTTCTTTTGATATGACTTCATCAGAAAGTGAAAATGCTGACTACTCAAATCACTAAGCCTATGCTAGAATAACTAGGGGAATACATTCTGAAATGGGTGAAACGATGCGTCATTATTTGATCATTAATGGACCTAATTTGAATCAATTGGGCAACAGAGAGCCGGATGTTTATGGCAAAGAGACACTAGATGACCTCATCGTATGTATAGAAGAGTTTGCTGGGCAGCAAGGGATTGCTGTCACTTGTAAGCAAAGCAACTACGAGGGAGAGATCATCAATTGGATACATGAGGCGTCCTTAGATTATGATGGCATTGTTATTAATCCAGCAGCGTTTACACATTATAGCTATGCCATTAGAGATGCGCTTGCAGGGCAAAGCCTACCTGCTATAGAGGTTCATTTATCTAATATTCATAAAAGAGAACCCTTCCGTCACCAGTCGGTTACAGCACCTGTTGTTATCGGACAAATTGTCGGACTTGGGTTTCAAGGTTATCAGTTGGCGTTGACTTATTTAGAAGCACACGTCACGTTATGAAAATAAAAGATGATATCATGTCCAATATAAGTGGTCTCATGTAAGAGATGAAAGGGGAGAGTACGTCAATTATGATTTCTGTTAACGATTTTCGCACAGGGCTGACCATTCAAGCGGATGGGGGTATTTGGTCGGTCATAGAATTTCAACATGTGAAACCAGGTAAAGGGGCGGCTTTTGTTCGCTCAAAACTTCGTAATTTACGCACAGGATCCATCCAAGAAAAAACCTTCCGTGGTGGTGAAAAGGTGGAGCGTGCGCATATTGAAAACCGCCGTATGCAATATTTATATGCTAATGGAGAACAGCATACTTTTATGGATTTAGAGAGCTATGAGCAGACCGAATTAAGCGCTAACCAAATTGCTGATCAATTAAGCTTTTTGAAAGAAAATATGGAAGTGCATATTCAAAGTTTCGAAGGTGAAACGATCGGAGTTGAGCTTCCTAATACTGTTGAATTAGAAGTGATAGAAACTGAGCCGGGGATTAAAGGAGATACGGCTTCTGGTGGCTCTAAGCCAGCAACTCTTGAAACAGGTTATATCGTTCAAGTTCCTTTCTTTGTTAATCAGGGTGATGTGCTTATTGTTGATACGCGTACGGGAAATTATATCTCGCGCGCATAGTCAATAGAACACTAGCTTGTTGCTAGTCTTCTATTGTGTTTTGTAAAGAAATGATAGCATTCAATCAGTTTTTTGAGACATGTTCTTTATAGAGTGAGAGCTTAATGGTTTATGAGGCATTACTGTAAAATATAAGAACGCTGGGACAAGACCCGGTCGTTGAAAAGAGTGGTACTTACCAATAACTATTGGTAAGTACCACTCTTTTTTGGCATACAAGACATGCCCAATTGAGCCAAAGTTCCTCTCTAGTGTTCCACTATTGTGTCTCACTAAGGATTTTCAGCTGTTGCTGTTCCCGCAGGAGTCTTCGTAGGTTGTTTCCGTTAATGTTTATGTTTGTAACATCTAAAATTGACTGACCCTTTTCATCTACTCGTTTTCGTAAGGACATTTTTAACACTCAAGTGGATGGGAGCGAAAGGGGCGGGACTCCTTCGGGAATGCACGTGTCTGAAGACCTCGCAAGAAAGCGTTGGGTGATTTTTGAGGAGATCGCACCCAAGGGAAGCGAGTGTTCTGTAGCAGACTTTCACTGGCTTGTTAATGATTTCTTACCATGTTTATGCTCCATTGTTGTTGATATTCTGTATCTTTTCCCTAGATGTTTTATGTTCCAGTTTTTTCTATATGAATCTCTAGATTTCTCTTATAATGCTAGCTCATTGTTAACGATATGTTGGGGGAAAGAGCATAAAGTGTACAGGTCTGCATATATTGGTAAAAAGTAATAAGCCTGAAAAGGGTGAGAAAAGTTGGATGACGTATTGACCCTGATCCCTGAGTATATAACGAAAGAAATTTTGCAATTGCCTCTACACCTATTAGATCAACTTGAAGAAATTAGGTGCCGCATTGAACGTCCAGTGGAATTAATAATTGGAGGGAAGCCGCATTTTTTAGACAAGCTCATATTTTCTTTCCGAGATGCTAGAGCTTTGCTAGGAAAGCTGAGTCAATATTCTCTTTATACGTTGGAAGAAGAACTTAAGCGGGGATATGTCACGATTAGTGGTGGACACCGGATTGGACTTGCGGGGAAGGTCATCACTGAAGAAAGCCAGGTGAAGCGCATTCGGGATGTTAGTTCCTTTAACATTCGAATAGCGAGGCAACAGCTTGGGTCTGCTCGGTCAATATCGAATGTTCTCTATCACAAACATCGTTGGCACAACACGTTAATTATAGGTCCTCCACAAGCAGGAAAGACTACTTTGCTGAGGGATATTGCTAGGATAGCTAGTCAGGGTGAGGGAATCATTCCTGCTACCAAAGTAGGTATTGTGGATGAGCGTTCAGAGATTGCGGGTTCTGTTAAAGGTGTTCCTCAGCATGTGTTCGGGCCACGTATTGATGTCTTAGATGCGTGTCCCAAAGCTGAAGGGATGATGATGTTAATTCGATCGATGAGTCCAGAATTAATTATTGTTGATGAAATTGGTCGCAAAGAAGATAGTGAAGCATTGCTTGAAGTTCTAAATGCTGGTGTGCATGTGATTGCTAGTGCTCATGGCTATAGCTACGAACAGATTTTTCTCAGACCGAATATGCATCTGCTCATGCAGCAGCATTTGTTTGATAGATTGATCATTCTATCGAGACATCAAGGACCAGGGACTATTGAGGCTGTTTATAATGGAGAAGGCTCACCTATGCTACATAATAGAGAGCTTGGATAATTGATGAAGATTATAAGCTCTTTTCTTATTATTTTGACGTCAATGGCGATTGGTCGTATATATGCTAAGCGTTACCGAGATCGTCCCCGCCAGTTAAGACAACTACGTTCAGCGCTGCAAGTGTTGGAGACTGAAATCACATATAGTATGAGACCGATTGGTGACGTGGCGGTTCAACTCATGCAACAGCTACCAAAACCCGTTAATCTGTTTTTTAAACAGCTTACCGAGGAATTGAATAAGGGATTGACCTTACAAGAAGCGTGGAACGAGGCTGTCTATCATTTTTGGCAAAGAACGGCATTGAAAAAAAATGAGCAAGACATCTTGCTTCAATTTGGTGTGACATTAGGACAATCCGATCGGGAAAATCAAGAGAAACAAATTCATTTAGCCTTGACACATCTTGAACGTGAAGAACTTGAGGCAAGAGAGGCCCAAGCTATTTATGAGAAATTATGGAATACGATGGGTTTTTTGGCTGGGCTTTTGATTGTTCTTCTATTAATTTGATGTGAGAATTCACCCATTTGAAGAAGCTATGAATCATTTTTAGTGGTTACAAGAGGGGAGGAAGCACCATGTCATTAGATGTGAATACAATTTTTCAAATTGCTGGGATTGGCATTATCGTTGCCATGATACAAACGGTGCTAAAGCAAATGGGGAAGGACGATTGGGCTCAGTGGGTAACGCTGATTGGCTTTGTTGTCATCCTCTATATGGTCTCTTCCTTAATTGGTAATCTCTTTGATAAGATCAAGGACGTCTTCCTGTTTCAAGGGTAGGGGGAATGCAAGATTGAAATTTTACAAATTGTCGGGATTGGCTTAATTGCTACTTTTTTGGCAGTGCTACTGAATGAGCAGAAACCGGCCTTTGCTTTTCTCCTTGTCGTCTTTGTTGGCATTGCTATTTTTTTATTGCTGATCGGAAAAATACAACAAATCATTGAAATGATTGAACGCCTGGCGGTGAATGCTCATCTCAACCTTGTCTACGTGACAACGATTCTTAAGATCATAGGCATCGCTTATATTGCTGAATTTGGTGTACAAATTGCGCGTGATGCTGGGCAAGGATCGCTTGCTTCAAAAATTGAACTCGCCGGTAAAATTCTTATTCTGGTAATGGCAATTCCTATTATCACAGCACTTATTACAACGATATTGGGACTCATTCCCCAATAATAAAGGAGCTACATTATGTGGTCTCTATCACAATTTTTAGTAAAATATGCTGTGCTTCTCATTGTGTTCAATCTCTTCATCGTTGTGTTTTGTCCTGCAAATGCTTCAGCGAAATCAATGACCGATGATGTGGTGGACAAGCAGTTGGACAATATCTCGACGGATGATATTAAAGTGTATTGGGATAAGGTAGTTAATCAATATGACGGATTTCTTCCCGAGAGTAAAGATATGACCTTTAAAGAATTTCTGATGGCAGATAAGAGCCACTTCATGAAAGAGTGGTGGACAGGGGGGATGCGTTATTTGTTTCATGAGTTGTTGGTCAACGGGAAATTGTTAGGAACTTTGATTTTGCTGACAGTATTTTCAATGGTTTTACAAAATATACAAAATGCATTTGAACATCCAACAGTTTCTAAAGTTGCTTATGCCGTCGTTTATATGGTGCTTGTCATTCTGGCATTGAACTCCTTCAAAATAGCCACTTCTTATACAATGACAGTCATTAATGATATGAGCCACTTTTTACTTGCGCTCATGCCCCTTATATTAGCGTTAATGGCAACCTCAGGAAGCTTCACATCTGTCGCTTTCTTCCATCCGCTTGTTATGTTCCTTATCAATGCCAGTGGTTGGTTGACTTCAGTCATTGTACTTCCACTTTTATTTTTATCAACATTTTTATATATTGTCAGTGCACTGTCTGAACATTATAAAGTGACACGACTTGCCAAGCTTTTGCGCAGTGTAGGGATTGGGATACTAGCCATTTTTTTTGCCATTTTTTTAGGAGTAATCTCTGTTCAAGGAGCTGCCACAGCCATTTCGGATGGTTTGTTAGCACGAACAGCTAAATTTGTCACGGGGAATTTTGTTCCTGTTATTGGCAGGATGTTTACGGATGCTGCAGATACTGTCCTTAGTGCTTCTGCTCTTGTAAAGAATACAGTGGGTATTGCGGGATTGGTCATTCTGGTTACTATTGTACTTTTTCCAGTCTTAAAAGTCATGGCATTAGCCTTTATTTATCATCTCGCTTCAGCCGTTCTCCAGCCTTTAGGAGGAGGACCAATTATTGAATGTTTAGCGATTATTGGCAGGAGTATGATTTATGTATTTGCTTGTCTTGCCATTGTTGCACTCATGTTTTTCTTAGCTATTACCATCATTATCGCCTCTAGCAATTTATCTTTGATGGTGCGCTAGGGAGAGGGAGGTATAGATGATTGTCAGCTGTTTCAAGTTGGATATCTCAAGTGGTGCTCTTAATTTTGTTAGCTATTATATTGGAACTCCTATTACCTAATGATAATTTCCAAAAATATGTCAGGCTCGTCATTGGACTGGTGCTTATCGTTTCTTTGCTGAGTCCCGTCGTTAAAGTTTTGCATATGCCCGTGGAACAAATATTAAATGGGCTGAATCCTCCTCAAAAAGATGATGCTTTAAAAAGTTCATTAAATCAGCACAAAAGTGAAATAGAACATGAACAAGCTGCATATACATCTAGTATAGTGGCTGACTCCATGAAAGACGACGTACAGGAGGCGTTGAAGGATAAATTTGATCTCGCTATTGTTGGGGATATTCAACTAGATGTTAATGATACGTCACAGAATCCAAAAGTTGAGCATGCTGAAGTGATCTTGGGACAAGCGAATCCCTCTAAGAAGAAGAGAGATAATCAAAAGAATTCTGACAAACCCAAAGAAATTCCATCTGTTAAAAAAGTAGATATTCATGTGAACCTCGATGATGCAGCTATTAAAAATCATCCATCATCACAAGAAGCAAAAAAGCTTAAGGACGTTAAACAATTCCTAGCAAAAAAATGGGAGATTTCACAAAATCGTTTAACACTCCGACTTGAAGGAGGCGATTCTTAAGTTATGTCGTTGTCAAAGCTCTTGCAACTGTTGCAAAATCTACTTTCCACAGATTCAACTAATACAAATAAGGAAAGAAAAAAATCGCCACTAAAGCCATTAGTCATCCTCCTTGTCATTGGCGTTGCGTTGATGGTATTCAGCCATATGTATGGGTCACGGTCTGCTAGTCAAGGCAATGCACAACCATCAAAAATCGTTCAAGCTTCGGGAAAAAAGGTTAATCAAGATATGAAGGCTTTTAAAATGGATAAAAAAAATACATTTTCCTCTTTTGAAGATTATGCCACTTACTATGAAAGGAATCTTAAGTCCATTTTAAATGAAGTAAGTGGGGTATCAAATGTTCATGTCATGGTGGTGGTTGATTCTACCGTTCAAAAAATTTATGAAAAAAATACAGATATTCAAAACAATCATACAAATGAGGAGGACAAAGATGGTGGCACACGTCAGTCTAATGAGCAGAACAAAAAAGGAGATGTCGTTATTATTGATGGGGGTGATACTAAAAAGCCTCTAATTATTACAAAGAAAAGCCCTGTCATAAAAGGCGTTTGGGTTGTAGCGGGCGGAGTGGACAGTCCAACTGTCAAGTCATGGGTTGTGGATGCCGTGAGCTCTGTGCTCGGAATCCCTTCATATAAAGTGTCTGTGACACAAGGTAAATCAAAGGAGGAATAATATATGATACTTAAAAAACAAACAGTGTGGTTACTGACGATGTTAAGCCTTATCGTGGTTTTGTCTGTATACTATATTTCAGCACCATCAAGCAACACGCCCACTTCACAATCTTCTATGACAAGTCAGAGTACGGCAAAAAAGAATTTAAACGATGGACTTGCTTCAAGTCATGTCGTCAATGATGATGCTTTAGCAGATTACCGTTTGCAAAAACAACAAGCAGATAAGGAACAAGCACAACAATATGAAAAAGTGATTGATTCTGATAAGAGTACAGCTGTTCAAGTCAGCGAGGCACAGGGCAAATTGCAATCCATTGAAACCATGAATCAAAAAGAATCCTTACTGGAAGGAGAAATCAAATCAAAAGGTTTTGCAGATGTTGTTGTCAATGTCTCTGGATCTGATGTCAGTGTGTATGTGAAGGCAGGTAGTCTATCTAATCAGCAAGCCAATGAAATTATGCGCATGGTCAATAGTGAACTGGGAGATGTTCATGTCAGTATCGAACGTGAATCTGTAAAATAATAGCATAGATGATGAAGAAGCTGGGATATATAACTAATCTGAATGGGAAGGGGTACAAAATGTGTTAGCTTTGGCGTTTCCTTATTAATCCACTTCAGCAGCCTACTTCGCTTTCCGCGGTCAACGCCTCCGACGCACAGGATGTGCTAGCTTTGGCGTTGACACACGGATGTGTCGGGGTTAGCCAAAGTGTTCCTCTCTACTGTACCACTATCGTGTCTCGCTAAGGATTTTCAGCTGTTGCTGTTCCTGCAGGAGTCTTCGTAGGTTGTTTCCGTCAATGTTTATGTTTGTAACATCTAAAATTGACTGACCCTTTTCATCTACTCGTTTTCGTAAGGACATTTTTAACACTCAAGTGGGAGCGGGCGTTCTGAAGCGTCCATCACTCTCAATCTATAGATTTCATTTTAAAAAGAGTGGTACCTACCAAAATGGATTGGAGAGTATCACTCTTTTCACTGACCAGGTTTTGTTCCACCCTCTTTTATGATGATTTTAGCTAATTACAGCTCATGATAAGGAATCCTTTGAACGTTATAGAGTACCTATTATCCAATTTTTCTTTGCAAATCTCGGCAATTTACATTAAAATGAAAGTGGCTATAATTGGACATACATGGGACATTTGTATCTCTAAAAATTACTGATTATTGGTCGAGGATATTCAGTATCATTTTAGATAAAAATGTTTAAAGGAGTGCGAGATTTTGCTTAAAATCGAAGAACTAAAAGAACTTATTCAACTTATTGATGGTTCGTCCATCGATGAATTTGAATACGAAATGGATAATTCAAAAGTCATCTTGAAAAAAAGGAAAGAAGTCATTGTATCTCAAACAGCTGTTCAAGCTCCAATGGTCTCGCCAGCACAAGCTGTGCAATCAGCAGCTGTGCAGCCAACTTCTCCTGAATCAGCAGTTAATACTGTAGATCAACGAGAAGGTTTGCATGAAATTGCTTCGCCAATGGTTGGGACATTCTATGCTAAGCCGTCTCCGGATAAAGATAATTTTGTAAAGGTTGGGAATAAAATATCCAATAGCACAGTTGTTTGTATTATTGAAGCGATGAAGCTATTTAATGAACTAGAAGCAGATGTTACAGGTGAAATTGTTGATGTTCTCGTTGAAGATGGACAACTCGTTGAATATGGTCAACCACTTTTCCTCGTTAAGACAGAATAGGAGTTCTATGTATGCTGAAAAAAATACTTGTTGCAAACCGTGGTGAAATTGCCGTGCGTGTGATACGTGCGTGCAAAGAAATGGATATTGAAACAGTAGCGGTCTATTCTCAAGCCGATAAAGAAGCTTTGCATGTTCAACTTGCTGATGAGGCTTATTGCATTGGACCGACAAGCTCTAAGGAGAGCTATTTGAATTTTTCTAGTATCATAAGTGTTGCTATCTTAACAGGTGTGGATGGTATTCACCCAGGTTATGGTTTTTTAGCGGAAAATGCTGATTTTGCAGAACTCTGTGAGGAGTGTGCTATTACGTTTATTGGTCCTAGCTCAGAGATCATTAGTAAGATGGGCATTAAGGATGTTGCTAAGAGTACGATGAAGGCGGCTGGCGTTCCTGTTGTCCCTGGTTCTGAGGGTATTGTTGAAACGGTTGAAGAGGCTGTGAAAATTGCTGAAACCATTGGTTATCCGGTGCTCATTAAGGCAACGGCTGGTGGCGGTGGTAAAGGTATTCGTATCGCCAGAGATGAGGAAGAACTCACAAATGGTGTGTCAATTACTCAACAAGAAGCAGCGACGGCCTTTGGTAATTCAGGGGTTTATCTTGAAAAATTTGTTGAAGATTTTCGCCATGTTGAAATTCAATTGCTTGCAGATAATCATGGTCACACCATTCACTTAGGTGAACGTGATTGTACGATCCAAAGGCGTTTACAGAAGCTTGTGGAAGAGAGCCCCTCGCCTGCTTTGTCACCCGAAAAGCGTCGAGAAATGGGAGAGATAGCTGTTAAAGCTGCGGAAGCCGTTAATTATTCAGGAGCAGGTACGATCGAATTTATTTTTGATGCAGAAGGTAATTTCTATTTTATGGAAATGAATACACGTATTCAGGTTGAACATCCTGTAACAGAATACGTGACAGGGATTGATTTGATTAAAGAACAAATTCGCGTCGCTTCTGGGGAGCCTCTTTCCATTAAACAAGAAGATGTAACCTATCAAGGCTGGGCGATTGAATGTCGTATTAACGCTGAAGATCCTAGAAAAAACTTTCTGCCATCCCCTGGTGAGGTCACGATGTATCTTCCTCCAGGTGGTCCAGGTGTTCGTGTGGATTCTGCTGTTTATCCAGGCTATTCGATTCCGCCTTTTTACGATTCCATGGTAGCAAAGATTATAACCTATGGAAATACACGCGAAGAAGCTATAATGAAGATGAAGCGTGCACTTGGTGAGACGGTTATTGATGGTATTAGTACGACCATTCCGTTCCATATCAATTTATTGAATCATCCAGTTTTTATAAAAGGAGATTTTAATACAAAATTTTTGGAAAAATATCCAATTGCAACACAAGAAAGCTTTGGAGGTGACTAATTATGGAAGATAACCATTCTTTCTATGATGGTATTGAAGATGAATCAATGTACAAAGTGGAAGGCGATAAGATGGATCTTGGTAAGGTAGAGATTTCTCCAGAAGTGATTGAAGTGATTGCAGGTATGGCGGCAAATGAGGTAGTTGGCGTTGCCTCCATGCATGGAAGCTTTGCGACAGGGGTTGCCGAGCGCATCGGTCGTAAAAATTATGGAAAAGGCATCAAGGTTGATTTGACTGAAGAAAGGATAACGATTGATGTACAGTTGTATATGACATTCGGTGTGTCGATTCCAGAAGTTGGTCGTTATGTGCAGGATAACATTGCGCGCACACTTCGGGCGATGACTTCCTTAGAAGTCAATGCTATTAACATTCATGTTGTTGGGATAGAATTTGGTCCGGAAAGCAATAGAGGTATTGAGGGGAGTTAAAATCAAAGGGGAAAGCTCTTTGATTTTTTCCTTGCTTAGCACAAGTTTAATATAAATGAGCAAACAGATATTCTGCAGTGTTCTGTAAATCATGCAGGTATTTGGGAAGGTCATGGGAGCAAGTATGAATGACAGTAATTAAGAAAGGGTTAAAATCTATAATGAATCGTAGAAAAGCGCGTGAAAAGGCGATACAAGCTCTCTTTCAAATTGATGTCGGAAAGCATCAAGCAGATAAAGTGCTAAGAAATGAAGAAGAAGAAAAGGAGCTCGATCCCTTTTTTGAACAACTCGTTACAACGACTTTGGATCATCAAAAAGACATTGACGCAACCATTAAGCAGCATCTAATCAAGTGGCCGTTTGACAGATTGGGTAATATTGATAAGGCAATTATGCGGTTAGCCGTTTGTGAAATTAATTATTTTGATTCTATTCCTGTAAAGGTTAGTTTAAATGAAGCGATTGAATTGGCAAAAATTTTTGGTGATGATGATACGCGACGATTTACGAATGGCGTGTTATCCGGTCTTGTTAATCAAGGCAAACAACAGGATGATACATTGCTGAGCGAATAACGCAGATTAGAATAGTGGCTTGCCATTTTGAGGGAATAAGAGGAGATAGCATGGTGGAAAGACGATATATGACTGTTACAGGATTAACCCGATATATTAAGGGATTGTTCGAGAAAGATCGTCACCTTCAAGATGTCTGGCTCAGAGCTGAAATCTCTAATTTCAAAAGGCATAGTCGAGGTCATATGTATTTAACTTTAAAAGATAAACAAACAAGGATTTCAGCTGTGATGTTTGCGAACAATAATCGAGGGTTATCCTTTGTACCAGAGGATGGTATGAAGGTTCTTGTGAGAGGTGACATTTCGCTTTATGAGCCCTATGGGCAATACCAGATCTATATTAAGGACATGCAGCCTGATGGTATTGGTCACTTTCATTTGGCTTTTGAACAATTAATGAAAAAGCTCGGACAAGAAGGATTATTCGATCAAGAACTCAAGAAAAATCTCCCAGCTTATCCGCGCAATATTGGCGTGATAACATCACCCACGGGAGCGGCCATTCGTGATATCTTTACCACGATTAAAAGACGATTTCCGTCTGCTGTGATTACGGTGTTTCCCGTTTTAGTACAGGGAGATCACGCAGCCGCCTCTGTTGTTCGGGCCATAGAACTTGCCAATGAAAAACAAGGGGTCGATGTACTGATTATTGGTCGTGGTGGGGGATCTATTGAGGATCTCTGGGCTTTTAATGAAGAAGCTGTAGCCCGTTCCATTCATGCTTCACGTCTTCCAATTGTTTCGGCGGTCGGACATGAAACGGATTTTACCATCGCTGATTTTGTTGCTGATATGCGAGCGGCGACTCCGACAGCTGCTGCTGAATTGGTTGTACCGCATATTATGGAACTTCAAGAGCGCATTCAAGAGCGCTATAATCGTTTGCAGAATGTTATGAAGAAACGTCTTGAGCAGAATAGGGAGCGATTAACGACACTGCAGAACGCTTATGCTTTTAAATATCCGGTCCAATTAATTCGTCAGATGGAACAAGATCTTGATAGGATCTATGAACGAATGGTGAATCAGTCTAAAAGAACGATGGATCACCATAGACAGCGTACGGAGCATGCTGCTCACTTGCTATATAAGTATCATCCTGAGGAGCAATTCAAAAGAGCGGAGCAAGATAGAAAGGCTTTATTTGAGCGATTGGAACGTGCATTTACTCACCATAAGGGGAGAAAGACGGCATTGTTTAATCAAGCCGTTGGTCAGCTTGATGCTTTGAGTCCGCTTAATATCATGGAAAGAGGATATACGTTAACTTATAATGAGGAACAGCAACTTATCACGTCTGTAAAACAAGTTGCTTTAGAGGATAGAGTAAGCATTCGTATGAAAGATGGGACCGTGGATTGTCAGATAAGGCATATAGGAAGGTGAAGAACTTGAGTGAGGCGCAAAGGGAGCAACCCGAAATAGATGTAGAGCAAAGTTTCGAGGAAGCGATGCAGGAATTGCAAATGATTGTTAAACAATTAGAAGAGAATGAAGTTCCCCTTGAAAAAGCAATTAATCTTTTCCAAAAAGGCGTGATTCTGTCGAAAACATGCCATCAAAAACTACAAAGGGTAGAAGATCAAATGGATAAAATTTTACGTGAAGATGGTACTGAAGAAGCCTTTCATTTAGACGAGGAAGATGGTATATGACCTTGGACGTTGTGGCGTATTTGCAAAAGAAGAGAGCACAGATCGACGAGCAGCTTATCATGTTATTAAAGAGGATGGAAGCACCTAAGCGTCTCAAGGAATCTATGCTCTATTCTGTTGAGGCTGGAGGCAAACGCTTACGACCTATCTTAATGCTGGCAGTCGTTGAAGCTTTTCAATCCAAACTTGAGCATGCCATGCAACCGGCTATGGCTCTTGAATTTGTCCACACCTATTCTTTGATTCACGATGATCTGCCTGCTATGGATAACGATGATTTACGGAGAGGTCTTCCCACCAATCATAAAAAATTTGATGAAGCTACGGCTATCTTGGCGGGTGATGGTCTATTGACCTTTGCTTTTACATGTTTGTCACAGGCGCCGTTCATAGATGATAAGATCAAGCTCTGGTTAATTCAAGGATTAGCTAACGCTGCTGGTCCTTCCGGGATGATTGATGGACAAATGAATGATATACAAGCGGAAGGAAAGACATTAGATCTTATCGCATTGGAAAAAATTCATCAGAAAAAAACTGGACGTCTTTTAGAGTTTGCAGTGATGGCTGGGGTGATGATTGCTAATGGTGATCAGAACACAAAAGATAAATTGCAGTTGTTTGCTCGTCATTTAGGTTTAGCCTTTCAAATCCAAGATGATATCTTGGACATTGAAGGTGACGAATCGACAATGGGCAAGCCTGTGGGCAGTGACATTGAAAATAAAAAAAACACGTATCCAGAAATTCTTGGTCTTGAAGGCGCAAAGGAACAGCTCAAAGTACATTTTGAACAAGCACTTGATATGTTAAAAAGAACATCTATTCAACATGAAATTTTAGAGGGTATCGCTCGTTTTATCGTTGAGCGTCACTATTGAGGGGATCTCCTTGATAGCAATTATTGAGAGACTCGTTGCTTTATGATATAATTTGTATATGAGGTATATAGGTGGTGCAGTATTCTAGTCAGTCCACTATTTCTGAGGGCGGGCCTAAAAATCCGCCAAAGGGCACATCGATGAAGTTCTTGGTGTTGGCTTGGGGCGCCCAGCCTTGGGTCAATTCTGGGAGTAAAGAATGTAGGGCGATCCACAATGGCATGTGGGCGATGACCCTGCATTCGCGGAGACTTTGTTTGCCGCAAGATGTGAGCAAACATTGGAAAACCTGCCTTTTTATGGTTCGTTAGGGGATCGGGGTAGCGTAGCCTGCCTTGAGTGAGTTTTGAGGGGATTAGGTTTTATGAGACGGCGCTTGTGGCCAACAACGGTGGTTCATACCCTATGAAATCAAGCTTGCAAAAGAGGCTAGGGATTAGTCGAGACTGTTGAGGAAAACTCCTAGACTGTTCGTAAGACATTTAATTGGGATTATAGTGCGGACTAAGTGGTGATCTAGTTCGATGTTCGGTGACGACATCGGTAAGGCTTTAAATGGAAACTGCCAAAACGGCGACGCTTTGGTAGCTTTATGGGAAAACCTACTGGACCTAAGCCGCAACATTTACTCTTTAAATGACCACCTAGTTACACTTATACAAAGTTGTATAGCTGATAGTATTTGAAAGATCATCGAATTGAAATGTTATAATTACCGTTATCACATTGGTGTTAGCGGTTATTTTTTAGCGGTATGCAATACTGTTTAAGAGGCTAAAAGAAAAGCTGATAGCGGTCTTTCTTTTATCATTGTCCTTCTGAAGAGTTTTTAACACTATATTTAAGAAAAAGAAGTAAAGTGAGTGATCACTAATGGATTTAGAATCAATACAAAGTCCTCAGTTTCTCAAAAAATGTACAAATGAAGAGCTTGAAGCATTAGCGATTGATATTCGTCAATTCTTAATCGAACAGCTGTCAATTCGTGGGGGACATATTGCTTCCAATTTAGGTGTCGTCGAGTTGACGTTGATGCTCCATAAGCAATTCGATAGTCCAAAGGATAAATTTTTATGGGATGTAGGGCATCAGGCATATGTTCATAAAATTTTAACTGGGCGTGCCAATCAATTTGATACCCTCCGTCAATACAAAGGTCTGTGTGGATTTCCTAAAAGAAATGAGAGCGATCATGACGTATGGGAGGCGGGTCATAGCTCGACCTCATTGTCAGCAGCGATGGGTATGGCAATTGCCCGTGATCTGAAGGGTTCGGATGAACATATTATTCCAATTATTGGTGATGGAGCGCTTACTGGTGGCATGGCTCTTGAAGCGCTTGATCACATTGGGCATGAACAAAAAAATATAATCATCATACTTAACGATAATAAAATGTCCATTGCTCCGAATGTTGGAGCTTTAAATAATATGCTTGGTCGATTGCGAACAGCTGGGAGATACCATAAGGTAAAAGAGGATTTGGAATACTTGATTAAAAAAATTCCAGCTTTTGGAGGACGAATGGTAGCGGCTGCTGAACGCATCAAAGATACGGTTAAATATTTTTTGGTTTCCGGCGCATTTTTTGAGGAATTGGGCATTACTTATTTAGGACCTGTCGATGGTCATAATTTTGAGGCGTTGACTAGGCATTTACATTATGCTAAAAAATCGAAAGGTCCTGTTCTTGTGCACGTCTTAACGACGAAAGGCAAGGGCTATGAGCCGGCTGAATCCGATGCAGTTGGAAGCTGGCATGGAGCTGGACCTTATAAAATTGAATCTGGTGCTTTTATTAAGCCGGTGCAATCAGCTCCTTCTTATAGTCAAGTTGTGGCTGACACTCTTACTGAGCTTGCTGAAAAGGATGAAAAAATCGTTGTCATCTCACCAGCCATGGTTATTGGCTCCAAATTACAGGGCTTTCAAAAGGCATTTCCCAATCGTTTATTTGATGTTGGGATTGCCGAGCAGCATGCTACAACTTTGGCTGCTGGGTTAGCAACTCAAGATATGAAGCCTGTTGTATCCATTTATTCTACCTTTATGCAAAGGGCTTACGATCAAATCGTTCATGATGTTTGTAGACAGAATCTCGATGTGCTGTTTGCCGTCGATCGTTCGGGGCTTGTTGGAGCAGATGGAGAGACGCACCAAGGTGTTTTTGATATTGCCTTTTTACGGAGCATCCCTAATATGTCAATCATGATGGGAAAAGATGAAAGAGAACTGCGTGATATGGTCGTCACAGCTTTGGATAAACCGCATGGTCCGGTGTCCATTCGCCTACCTAGGGGTGATGGATTGGGTATATCTATGGAAGATGTAGCACAAGATGTTCCATTTGGAACATGGGAAGTTCTTCGTCAAGGGCAAGATATAGCCCTTCTCTCATTTGGACCGCTCTTACAAAATGCACTTGAGGCTGCCAAACAACTACAAACCGTTGGCATTTCAGCAAGAGTCATTAATGCACGCTTTATCAAGCCAATGGACGAAGCGATGCTTGAAGAGCTGGCTTATGACAGCATTCCTATTATCTCAATAGAAGAAGGGGTGCTCAAAGGTGGATTTGGTAGCGGAGTGTTGGAATATTTCCATGGTGCTGCTCATTATCATATGGAGATTGACTGCATGGGGATTCCAGATCGTTTCATAGAGCATGGTGCAGTGAAAGAGTTACTTAAAGAAGTTGGTCTGACAACAGAGAATATCATTTTAAGAGCAAAAAAATTATTGACAAAAACTAAGCAAGAAAGAGCCTTGAAATAATGAAAGAACGCATCGATATGTTACTTGTACAGCAAGGATTTTATGAATCACGAGAAAAAGCACGGCGAGCGATAATGGCTGGCCTTGTTTTTCGTGAAAATGAGCAGATAGATAAACCAGGTATCAAAATAGACGTGACAGCATCATTGCGTGTAAAGGGCGATGCTATTCCTTATGTTGGTAGAGGAGGAATAAAGCTTGAAAAAGCACTTCAGGTGTTTCCTTTCTCAGTCGATGGAAAAATTGTGCTTGATATAGGGGCTTCCACAGGAGGTTTTACCGATTGTGCACTCCAGAACGGTGCTGTGCGTGTTTATGCATTAGATGTAGGATTTAATCAATTAGCATGGAAGCTGAGAAGTGATGAGCGTGTGATGGTGATGGAACGCTTCAATTTTCGTTATGCTACACTTAAGGATTTTACCGCAGGTCGTCCGCAAAATGCGACAGCCGATGTTTCTTTCATCTCTTTAAAGAAAATTTTACCCCCCTTAAAAGGCATTCTTGATTCAGACGGAGAGGTTATGGTTCTTGTTAAACCACAATTTGAAGCTGGAAAAAGAGAGGTAGGTAAAAAGGGCGTTGTGCGCGATAAAAAGACCCATCTCCGTGTTTTGGAGGATATGGTTGCCTTTTGTCTAGCTGAGGGCTATAGTGTCAAAGGATTGGATTATTCACCGATAACAGGTGGAGAAGGTAATATCGAATTTTTACTCTATCTCAAATGGAATGGGACTGCTATTGATCATAGCGGCTCGTTAGTGTCTCCCGAACGTATTACTGATGTAGTAAGCGAGGCGCATGCAGCCCTTTTGATCAAGGAATAGAATCCTGATAGGATGTAGAGGTAGGAAAAGAGGAGCTGTGGGGCATGCTTATGGAACTCTGCGTGAAGAATTTTGCGATTATTGAGAAATTAAGTGTCTCCTTTGAAAAGGGGTTGACAGTGATTACCGGTGAAACAGGTGCTGGAAAGTCGATGCTCATCGATGCTATCACCCTATTGGTTGGAGGGAGAGGGTCGTCGGGGTACGTCAGACATGGGGAGTCCAAAGCGGAAATCGAAGCGTTGTTTGAAGTAGCATTAGACCATCCTTGTCAGAGCATTCTTAAGAGCATGGGTATTGATGGTACGGATCAACATATTATCTTGCGCAGACAGATTTATAGCAATGGAAAAAGTGTTTGTCGAATTAACGACATGATGGTGACCTTGGCACATCTTCGTGAGGTGGGTCAACATTTGATTGATATTCATGGTCAACATGAGCATCAGGGATTGCTTCATCCTGAAACGCATATTCAGCTCCTTGATAAATTCGGTGGCGAAGAGCTTCAAAGGTTGAAAATGGATTATGAGCATTCTTTTATAAAGGCGCGCGAGATTGCGGATAAAATTCAGCAATTTAGTGAAACAGAGCGTCAGATAGCACAAAGAATTGATCTCTTACGTTATCAGATTCAAGAAATCGAAGCAGCTGAGCTGGGAAGCGAAGAAGAAGAGCTGTTGCTTGATGAGAGACACAAGCTCAATAATTTCGCAAAAATATATGATGCCGTTGCCGTGAGTTATGAAGCTTTAAGTGGGGAAGATAAGGGTTTGGATTGGGTTAGGAGTTCGGTCAATGCCTTGGAGAATGTACAACAGTTTGAGGAAAAATTGGGTACTATTGTCAAATTAGTGGCCAGTAGCTTTTATACGTTGGAAGATCAGGTTTATCGCTTGCGTGATTATTTGGATCAAATGACTTATGACCCACAGCGATTAGATGTAGTTGAGTCGCGGTTGGATGAAATCAATCAGTTAAAGAGAAAATATGGTAAAACGATTGCCGATGTTTTGGCTTATTATCAGGAGATCAAACAGGAGTATGAAGCGCTTATAGACCGTGACCAAACCATTGAGGATCTGAATACACAACTTAAAGAACTCTTTCTTCATTTACAAAAGAAGACAACCAAGCTTTCAGCTATACGCAAGCGAGTGGCATCTCAACTTACAAAGGCAATCAACAGAGAGTTAAAAGATCTTTATATGGAGAAGGCTTATTTTGATGTGTCTATCAATCATACGATAAAAGATCCAGAAAATATTCAGTCCTATCATAAGCATGGCGTTGATCAAGTCGAGTTCTACATTGCCACTAATCCTGGAGAGCCTCCCCAGCCACTTGCACACATCGCTTCTGGTGGAGAAATGTCCCGGATCATGCTTGCTTTAAAATCTCATTTTAAATCGTTCCAAGGTGTAACGTCGATCATTTTTGATGAGGTAGATACGGGTGTTAGCGGACGTGTTGCGCAAGCAATGGCTGAAAAAATTTTTCAGCTGTCTATTGCCTCGCAAATTTTTTGTATTACACATTTACCACAAGTTGCCGCAATGGCTGATCAGCACCTCTACATTACAAAAAGGATTAAAGGTGACCGGACTTCGACAAGTATTAGGGCGTTAACAGAATCCGATAAGATATCTGAAATTGCTCGTATGATCTCTGGTGTGGAGATGACTGATTTGACAAAGCAACATGCACATGAATTATTAGAACTGGCACAGGATATAAAAGAATAATTTTCAAAAGCTATCCAACTATGGATGGCTTTTTTCTTTGATCTAGTTATAATTCTACCCACAAAAGGCAAACTTATAAATGCAAGTAAAAGTGTAGGTTAGGGGCAGGGAGAGTGGATCTTGATGAATTCAGAGAGGGTTAGGTACACTATTGGTTTGGTTCTCCTTGGCTTCTTAATAAGCTTGGGATTTTTTAAGCCCGTATATTATTATTTTGTCATGCCACATCATATGACAATTTTCACTCATCAAGCATCAACTTTTTCATCTTCATTGCACAGCCATATGCACTTATCTACAAAAGACCAGAGAATTGCCTCTGTTAGTGGAAATACTGGATATACAATTTCTGCCCATCATCCTGGAACGACGACAATGACCGTTTCCTCAGGTCATATTCCTATCAAAAAGGTGGATGTTCGTGTATTGCCAGATATTCGATTAGTTCCTGGAGGAGAATCAATTGGTATTAAGATGAATTCTGTAGGTGTATTAGTTGTAGGCTATCATCTTGTTGATACAGTTCAGGGAGAAAAATCTCCAGGAAAAACGGCTGGCATTATAGTGGGTGATAGTATTATCAAAATCAATGATAAAAATATAGAAAAAATGGCTGATGTGAAAAATATTATTAATGATGTGGGAAATAAACCGTTGAAGCTAGTGGTTTTACGTGATGACAATATACGAAAAAAGTTGACCTTACAACCACTCAAGGATAAAAATGATCAGCATTATCGCATTGGATTATATATTCGTGATTCAGCCGCGGGTATTGGGACAATGACCTTTTATGAGCCGAAATCAAGAAAGTATGGCGCATTAGGTCATGTTATTTCAGATGTTGATACCAAGAAACCAATACATGTTCATAATGGAGACATCGTCCGATCAACGGTAAGTGCTATTGATAAAGGGAAAGATGGACATCCTGGAGAAAAAATTGCTTCATTTCCTACCGATGAGAAGCCAATAGGGAACATAAACAAAAATACGCCTTTTGGCATTTTTGGAAATATAAATGATAGCCTATCTCGTGGCATTGTGAAAAAAGGATTGCCTATTGCTTTGGAGAGTGAAATAAAGGAAGGACCCGCTAAGATTTTAACTGTTGTTGATGGCAATAAAGTGCAAGCCTTTAATGTCACTGTTTTAAATTCTGTTAAGCAGGATATTCCTGCAACGAAAGGCTTAGTCATTAAAGTGACGGATCCCAAATTGTTGAATAAAACCGGTGGAATTGTTCAAGGGATGAGTGGTAGTCCCATCATTCAAAATGGGAAAATTATTGGTGCTGTCACTCACGTTTTTGTGAACGATCCAACATCTGGATATGGCTGTCATATTGAATGGATGTTAAAAGAGGCTGGAATCAACGTTTATAAGCATCAAAAGAAAGAAGCGAGCTAATTTATCAGCTCGTTTTTTTGTGTGCGGGTCTTTTAGTGTAATATGCTCTTAAAAAGGTATAAGTTGCCGTCGGGATAAATATATTATTGTAGTAAAACATTGACTTTTGGCTTGAATTCAATAAATGAAGTTCCTTTTCAAAAAATGTTTTTCAGCAAAATTCATTCTTTACCTCGTTACTATGTTGTTTAATGATCAAAAATGACAAATAGAGTCGAATTATTAACATTTTTATTGCCAAATAATCCGTAGTATTTTTAGAAAAATGATTGCATTTTATAAATTATTATCGAATTTTGTCGAATAAAGCATGAATGTCATTGTATTGAGCACAAACATTGAGGAAAAAGGGAATCATGAAGAATTGTCGAAGTTGTTACAGAGTAAAAAAGTTATTGGGGGAGGAACATATATTGGAGAAAATTCGAGTGTGTTTGGTGGACGATAATCAAGAACTTATTCATCTAATACAAGAATATTGCGCGACTACGGATGATATAGAAGTTGTTGGTACAGCAAATAATGGTCAGGATTGTTTAATGATTGTTAAGGAAACAAATCCCGATATCTTAGTATTGGATATCATTATGCCACATCTTGATGGGTTAGGTGTGTTAGAGGCGATGCGTTCAAATACTCTTCCATCTCAGCCGAGCGTCATTATGCTCACAGCTTTTGGACAGGAAGATGTCACAAAAAAGGCGGTGGCATTGGGGGCAGCATACTTTATACTTAAGCCGTTTGACATTGAAAATTTGGTCAATAATATTCGTCAGGTCTACGGAAAAAATATGCCTACATTTATGCAAGCGCATTCTCAGATGTCCAAGAGTAAATCATCAGTACCTAAAAAGTCACAAAATTTGAATGCCAATATTACGAGTATTATTCATGAAATTGGTGTGCCTGCTCATATTAAAGGTTATATGTATTTACGAGAAGCTATCTCTATGGTTTACAATGATATTGAATTACTGGGGTCTATTACTAAAGTGCTTTATCCGGACATTGCCAAAAAGTATAAAACCACCTCAAGTCGTGTGGAGCGAGCCATTCGACATGCCATTGAAGTGGCTTGGAGCCGTGGGAATGTTGATTCTATTTCTGATCTCTTTGGTTATACTGTATCAATGTCTAAAGCAAAGCCAACTAACTCGGAGTTCATTGCTATGGTTGCCGATAAGCTGAGAATTGAACATAAAGCAGGTTAAAATAAAACTAAAGATTCGATTACATAGAATTTTTAACCCTATCTATTTAAAATAAGCAATGTAAAAAATTTATTAATAAGGGTGGGTTGTACGTATACTGTTAGGTATGAATCAATAGACAATAAAATAGTCCAAACGAAAATAATGTCGATCATTAGGTTTGAATGATCGACATTATTTTTTAAATATATGGTCTAGTCTTGATACATCTTTATTGAATTGAACGTTCAGACTGTTCTTGATTTGGATTTTCTTCATGATAGAAAATGGATTGACTAGGGATAGCAAGTTGGACATGATGATTTTCTAGTATGTTTAAGATATTAAAATTTATTTCTTCACGATTTTTTAACCACTGCTTCCAAATCGTTGTCGTGGTGAAGAAATATAAAAGAATATTAAAACCCGTCGTATTCATTTCTTGTAAATAAACGTAGATAGCATCTTGATGAACATCGTTATTGTTGTGCAGATAGGAGCGAATGTCCGTTAAACAGTGTTCAATTTGTTGACGAGATGTGCGAATATCAAGCTCAATATTAAAGGTTAACTGGCGTTTTTCCATCCGTGACCAGTTGATGACAGCTTCATTAGCAAGGGTGGAGTTAGGGATGGTGACTAAAGCATCAGCAAATGTTCGGATCCTTGTTGAATGAATAGAAATATCTTCAACTGTTCCTTCTACGCTTGGCGTACTTACCCAGTCGCCAATGGTGAAAGGCTTTTCTGTAATGATGATGAATCCTCCGAACAAGTTGCTGATCGTATCTCTAGCCGCTAAGGAAATCGCTAGACCAACAAGACCTAATCCAGCAACGAAACCATTGATGCTATATCCCCATTCTGAAAAAATCATGGTAAGTATAAGGGCAACAACGATAAACTTAAGAACCTTGGTCATAAATGGAATGATGATACGATTGAATTGCAGATTAAGCTTATGGCTGAAGTGACCAAATAGTTCCCCAATAGGATTCATTAATTGAAAAAGCGTTATACCAACGCATAACAAGATAGAGGTTTTATAAAGATGACCAATAGTATGAGCAATAGGTTCAGGAAAAGCGAGATATTTAAATGATAGGTAGATACCAGATAATCCAATCAAAAAATAAAGGGGGCGATTGAGCGTTTTAATTAGTTTATAAGTAAAGGTATTATGTGCTTTTTTCGTGAAATACGTCAAAATTTTGACGATTAAAGAAGAGATAGGTTTTCCCAAAAATAAAAAAACACATAAAATAATAAGTGAGATAAGACCGTCCTTCCAAGTGAGTTGTCTCATCCAATTGAGAATTTCTTGAGTCATCTTATGCCTCCATTTCTAGCAATATGACGTCAGCTTTTTCTTTTGGTGGTAACATCATTTTTTGCGGTCTCGATAAAAATCCATTCACTGATAAAAGACCATGCTAAGGATAAACCATAGTATACTACTCATAAATGTGTCCAAAGGTGTGATAAGGGTGCAAGAATAATACTAAAAAAGTATCCTCTAAATATTTTAATGAATCAAAAGACATTTGTCCATTTGCATCTTGGTTACGTATAAGGCAGAACTTGAAAGAAGTAACGGTCTGTCTAGACAAAAGGCGTAAGCTTGTAAATGGACATGGGAGGGCTTCTTTTTTGAATTTTATAGGTAAACACGATAAAATAAGCATTAGCTAGAGGCAGAGTTCTCTAAATTATAGAGTTAGGGGGTGATGTGTGATGAGTATGGATTATGATGTTTTTATGAATGATGTTATTAAGGCAGCGCGCAGAGAGATTTCTGAAGCAGGGTATGAAGAGCTACATACTCCTGAGGAAGTGGATGAGGTATTAAGTAAAAAAGGGACTACCCTTGTTATGGTGAATTCAACATGTGGTTGTGCTGGTGGAATTGCTAGACCAGCAGCGGCTTATGCAGCAAATTGTGTAAGCAAGCCAGATCAGCTAGTGACGGTATTAGCTGGTCAGGATAAGGAGGCAACTTCTCGTGTGCGTGACTATTTTACAGGCTATGGACCTTCTTCCCCTTCGTTTGCTCTAATGAAGGATGGTAACATCGTATCGATGATTGAGCGTTCAGATATTGAAGGATTTGAGCCTCACTTGGTGGCAACACGGCTTGAACAACTGCTTGATGAGCACTGTGGAAAAGAAAATTAAGAATTATATGTTGTAACAACGGAGAGCTTAGTGGCTAGCCGTTGTTTTTTTGTGTTTTAAGGACATGTCAATGTCAATATAAAGTAAGCAGCATACAGATGCGTAGGTCAATTCAAGGCGTTAAGGGGCAAGGGTATGAAAGGCACATCCTGTAGATAAGAAGCCTCATTATGTGAATTGAGTGAGTGAATTATTGTTGAAAAAATTGTAAAAGGCAATGTGCTTAAACAGGACGATCTATGGTCCACACCCTTGCAAGCAACGTAGCAAATAAAAAATTTGATAAGACTTGAGGTTTTTAGGTTTAATGACTAAATAAAGCACCAATACCGGAGAGTAAAGTTGTTAAGATTAAACAAAACATCATGATGATGACTACGAGTCGCAAGGAAATTCCTCCTTCTATCGATAGATATACTTGATACAGCATTTGGGGAAATTAAGAGTCAATGCTTATGTTTGGATGAACAGCTGTTAAAGGAAGGCAGAAGAGTGCTTAAATCATAAAGTATCTAGTCTAGCATTTACATTAATTATAGCAGATGTATCGGTGAAGGTGATAATCTTAACTTTGCTTAAGCTCTGTTTCAGCGCTATAATTAATAATGATATACATAAGGAAGGTGATTTCAGCATGGTTAATGAACAGCGGATCGTTGATGAATTTATGGAGCTTGTACAAATTGACTCTGAAACCGGTGATGAACAGGAGATCGCTAAGGTTCTCCAAAGGAAATTTACTGAACTGGGTTTAGAGGTTGTGGAAGATAATGCAAAAGAAATGACGGGACACGGGGCTAATAATTTAATCTGTACTTTAGAAGGTACAGAACATTGTGACCCTATTTATTTTACTTCCCATATGGATACGGTTGTTCCAGGACAAGGTGTTAAGCCAATGATTCAAAACGGGAGCATTGTCTCTGATGGGACAACGATTTTAGGGGCTGATGACAAAGCGGGATTATCAGCGATGTTGGAAGCTATCCGTATTCTAAAAGAAGAAAATATTCCGCATGGTACGATTGAATTTATTATCACTGTGGGTGAAGAATCGGGTCTCGTAGGAGCCAAGGTATTGGATAAAGAAAAAATTAACGCCAAATTTGGGTATGCACTGGATAGTGATGGTGCTGTAGGAGATATCATTGCCGCTGCTCCTACACAAGTGCAAATTAAGGCAACCATATTAGGCAAAACTGCTCATGCTGGCGTTGCTCCAGAAAAAGGTATTTCAGCAATTACCATTGCTGCTAAGGCAATTTCTAAAATGCCATTGGGACGCATTGATGAAGAGACCACTGCTAACATTGGGAGATTTGCTGGAGGACAAAAAACCAATATTGTTTGTGATCGTGTGGACATTTTAGCAGAAGCACGCTCATTGGTTAAAGAAAAAATGCATGCGCAAGTTGATAAGATGAAATCAACTTTTGAAGATACTGCTAAAGCAATGGGTGGAAGTGCTGAGATAACAGTCGAGACCATGTATCCAAATTTCAAATTTACTGAAGAAGATCATGTTGTTAAGATTGCTCAGGCAGCAGCAAAGGCAATTGGTAGAAAGTCACGTATTCTCCAAAGTGGCGGAGGTTCAGACGGTAATGTTATGGCTGGACTAGATATTCCCACAGTTGATCTAGCAGTGGGCTATGAGGACATCCATACGACCAATGAAAAAATGCCTATTGTGGAATTAGTAAAAACAGCGGAAATGGTTGTTGCTATCATTAAAGAAGTAGCTAAAAATTAAGGAATTAGAGAAGGGGGAGAGCTTCCAAAAGCTAAGCTTTTGCGAATGCTCTTTTTTTCTCAAAAATAGATGCTCGATTGAGCTGGCTCATTTTTATTTGATTTGTATTATTGGTAGGGCTGCTTCCAGTGGAAATAAAGGAGGGAGTATTTTGGAATTTGTATTTTTAGGAACGGGTGCAGGCATGCCTGCTAAGCAGCGAAATGTATCTTCTATTGCTTTGATCATGCCAGAATATCGAGGGGATATGTGGTTATTTGATTGCGGAGAAGCTACTCAGCACCAGATTTTACACACCAAGGTGAAATTATCAAAAATCCGAAAAATATTTATCACACATTTACATGGTGATCATATTTTTGGATTGCCAGGATTGCTGGGAAGTCGTTCTTTTCAAGGAGGAATTGAACCATTAGAGATATATGGTCCAAAAGGCATTGTCGATTTTATTGAAAGAAATTTGGCTATTTCAGAAACGCATCTGACCTACCCTATAGAAATCAAAGAGATTGATGAGGGGATCATTTATGAGGATGGTAACTTTCGTGTTGCTTGCAGACAACTGGATCATGTGATTTCAAGCTTTGGTTATCGCATTGAGGAGAAAGACAAGCCTGGAGAATTGTTAGTGGACAAAATTAGAGCTGAGCTTGGTCTTGAACCTGGGTCTGTCTATAAACAATTTAAAGAGCATGATTGGTTGCGTCTTCAAAATGGTTGTGACATACGAACGGCTGACTATCTGGGATCAGATAAAAAAGGGAGAATTATCACGCTGTTAGGTGATACCAAATCGTGTTTAGGGGCAATTCAATTAGCTGAACAGGCAGATGTTCTTATTCACGAAAGCACGTTTTTGAAGGATCAGGAGGAGAAGGCAAATGCCTTTGGACACTCCACGGCTGAACAGGCCGCTCTTATAGCTAAACGGGCTGGAGTGAAAGCTCTTTTACTCACTCATATCAGCTCAAGATATCAAGACAACGCTGATGCGTTTTTGAGCGAAGCTCGGGCGCATTTTCAGTCATGTTATCTTGCTCAAGACCTTTGGACTTTTGATGTCAATACGTTATGACCATAAAGATGACAGCTCTAGTGTGATCCCTACTAAAAAAGGTCAGAGGAAATGAGAATTTAGAAGAGAAAAGGTGCTTAGATGGAGAGGTGACTCGAAGCGTAATCCTTACAGGAGAACGGTGTATTATACTGAGTCTCCATGCTATGGATATGCTTCGAGTCCATATTAAAATTTGAATGGTTGGGATGAAATATTAGCTTTTGTTTTTATCCCAGCCACGTTCGTATTGCTTAGGTCCTGTAAATTCTACGTCAAGTTCTTTTGCGGCATGATAGGGCCAATAAGGGTTGCGCAATAGCTCACGGGCAAGAAAAATTAAGTCAGCTCGCTCATTTTGTAATATTTCTTCAGCTTGAGTAGCGGTTAAAATTAAGCCAACTGCACCAGTAGGAACCTCTGCTTCATGGCGAATTTTATCAGCATAAGGGACTTGGTAGCCTGGAAAGGCATTGATGTTTGCTGGTGCGATAGCGCCGGAGCTTGTATCGATGAGGTCAACACCTTGTTTTTTCATTTTTTTAGCAAAATAGACATAGGTCTCAGGTGTTAAGCCGTTTTCCAGATAATCATGAGCAGACACTCGCACAAATAGTGGACCGTCCCATACGGATTTCACCGCTTCAATTACTTCTCCAAGAATACGATAACGATTTTCTTCGGAACCCCCATATTCATCAGTTCGATGATTGGCAATTGGCGAGAGGAACTGATGGATGAGATAACCATGTGCCGCGTGAAGTTCAATGATATCGAAACCAGCTTCCTTGGCGCGGCGAGCTCCTTGTTTAAATGCTTCGATAGTCTCAGATATTTGTGCCTTCGTCATGGCTTCAGGTGTTTTAAAGTCGTCAAAGCTGATAGCTGATGGAGCGATGATTGGCTCTTTTACTTCTGCTTTTCGACCAGCATGGGCTAGTTGGATACCCATTTTACTTCCCTGTTCATGATTCAAATCCACGAGTTGTTTTAATCCTTTGACATGACGATCATCCCAAATGCCAAGATCGGTAGTAGATATTCTACCCTGAGCAGTTACGGCTGTAGCCTCAACGAATATTAATCCGACTTGACCAACTGCTCGGCTTGTATAGTGAGTTAAGTGCCAATTATTAACTATGCCATCTTCCTCGTAACAAGAATACATGCACATTGGCGACATGACAATGCGATTTTTCAAGGTGACATCTTTAATGACATATGGCGAAAAAAGTGCCTTTGTTGACATTGTTTATTCACTTCCCATCCCTAAATTATGTAGATGTTTTTTACAGCTTCATTGTAGTATATTCATTTTTTAATTCAAATAAAATTGCTCACATAAAAAGATCATTAATGAATGATTCAGCTATCTCCTTAGCTAGATAGAGGAAAATAATATGGGATGAGAATTAATTTTATAATTGACTTCGATGAAGACACTCTTGTGCTTTAGCGGGATAATCTGTAATCAGCCCGTCAATTTCCCAGTTGAATAGAGTCTCCATAATGCGTTGCGAATTAACTGTATAGGGACGTACCTTGATGCTATGCGCATGGAGATTTTGGATTAAGGGTTGATTGATTAAATGAAAAGAGGGATGAAGTCCATCAACATGTATCGTTTGAGCGTATTGTACGGGTGATGTAATAGGCTTTCCATATAGGAAAGCTGTTTCAGCCTGTTCATCTATCTCTTTTACTATAAGAAGGCTATTATGATTAAAAGAGGAGAAGATTGTCCGATCTAGTATGTGATATTTTTTTAAAAGCTTTATCGTTTTTTGTTCCAGTCCTTTATAAGGCAAAATGTTATTTTTAAATTCTATAATGAGCATCAGCTCTGTTTGGCTTATCCATTTCAATACTTCTCCCAATGTTGGAATTTGCTCATAGCGAAATTTCCATCCTTTCCAGTGACCAGCGCTTAACTTTTTTAAGCCTTCTAGAGAGTAGTCCTTGACAAACCCGTAGCCGTCAGTTGTGCGATCAACCGTCTCATCGTGAATGACGACAGGAAGATGGTCACGAGTGAGATGAACGTCTAGTTCGATACCATCCGCCCCCTCTTCAGCTGCTTTTTTGAAGGCTATCATTGTATTTTCGGGATACTTTCCGCTTGCCCCCCGATGAGCGAATATTTTTGTTCTCACCGAAACCACTCCGTTCTTTAATATTTGATCCTTTTACAAGCATTGCCATGATGGTTGAAGGAAAGAAAGATGACATTGTTAATTTGTATAGTATATGTCATGGTGTTCCGAGAGCTCCTTAAAAAATTATATGGGCGCACATGATCTATTAAATAGGGTATTACCGAATTTCCCCAATTAATAAGGCAATTTGCTTTTTTTTTATTAAAAATCCTTTATTATATGAATAAAGTGATACTATAATGAATAAGTAAGAGAATGATTCGGTAGCGGGTCACCATGCCTTGCAATTTTAGTCAAAATAATGTTCTTGGAATGCTATCATAAAATGGTGTTAAATGGATTTTTATTAATGTATATCGGGGCTTTTAATGATCTTACGGGATTTGGGTGATTGCAATTCTTACCTTGTATATAGGCTATATAAAAAATGTCGAAAAAATTTTTTAATTATTTTTTACATAAAAGGGGTGTGTTTATGATTACATCCTGTAGCTTAATATTGTAAAATAGATATAGAGAAAGGTGGCCTACGCGTGGAAGATAGCAGCAGAGTAAATCAAAAGTTTAAAAATAAAGATAGAAAGCAACGAAAGTTCTATGGCGTAGGTTTGGGGATAAGTACATCGGTCATTTTGTTTGTTATTGTTTTTTGTCTAGGCTTTGGTATGCACGGTATCGCTTCAACGCTGTATGTTGTGTTCTTTTCTATTCCTTTGGAAGTTGTCGTTGGAGCAACAGCTTCGGTTACTGCGGGTTTTGACCCGATATCGGGAGCCGTTATTGCTTCCATTTCTCACCTCGCATTGGCTCCGGTACTTATCACTGGTTTTGATACGATTGTAAGAAAATGGAGTTGGTTAAGCTCTAAGTTGGCAAAGGCTGAAAAATTGAGTGGGAAATATGGGAAGTACGGGGTATGGGTGCTCGTTATTCTTTCGCCTATTGTAGGTGTTTTTGTAAGTATTGCAGTCGGCGTGGCTTTGAGATTTCGCCCGTTGCTTATCATGTCCAGTGTGAGTATTGGCACATTGGCTGCTGCTTTTTTAGCGACCATGGGGGGAGTAGGAATCATCAAGCTTTTTGAGCTTTGGTGATGCAAAGATAGAGCAACTATTTCCGTGCTTAGAATTTGATTTTATGGCTTTTTTGGTGGAATGAGGAGCAGGGATAACAAATAGCCCCTTCAGCAGTGATGAATGTATGAAATACTGTTTCTTGCCACATTCTAAATGTGGAGGTGATTGTTTTGTCAAAAGACAAACAGCGTGAAAACAAGCACAGTGATGTTATGACAGAGTCTCAGCAAAAGAAAGCTGTACCGGGATATGATAACAAAAAAATAGAGGGACCAGATCGTCCTGCAACATGATGGAGTTGTATGGAGGTTGATCAAAAGAGGCTATGACAAAATGAACCTGACATAGTAAAAAGGATCCCGTTATGTTCTACACCCCAAAAATTAGAGTGACAATCTAACCTTTGGGGTGTTTATATATGGCTAAAATACAGTGAAATATTTAAGATGGGGATGGTAAAAGGTGTAAGATTCCTTTGGGAACAGCACATGTCTGAAGAAAGCAAACATATCTAGGGTGGGGAATATCTGGTACATCCCATCCATGTACTAACATCGAAGCTAGCATGTCCTGTGTGTCGTTGGTGCTGTACGAATAAGGTATTTGTCTCATTTTTAGATTCAAAGTGAGTAGAATTGTAGTATGATAGTAGCTATAAAGAAAGTAAATGGGAGGAATTCCAATGACTTCAGCTCCAGATTTAGAAGCAAGATCGCCTTGGGCAACTTTACATAATGTTAGTCAAGTGACAGTACGGCGATCGGATAGACAATTAAAAAAGGATGTCATCATTCCGGGAAGTAAAAGTTTAACTAATAGAGCCTTGATTCTTGCGGCAGTATCTAAGGGAACGTCAACGATTGATGGCATGTTAAAAAGCGATGATTCGTATTGGTGTATAGAAGCTTTAAAGAAATTAGGGGCAGAGGTTAGTGTTATGGGTCATAGAGCTCAAATCAAAGGTGTGGGTGGCAAGTGGCAGATGAGCAAAGAACCCCTCTATATAGGTGCTGGAGGAACGGTTGCTCGATTTTTACCTGGTCTTATCGCTGCTACTACTCATATAGGAGAAAGCTGGACGATCAGGGCCAGCAAGCGGATGTCAGAACGACCTGTTAAACCGTTGGTTGATGCGCTAAGGCAAATCGGAGCTACAATCGACTATGCGGGTAAGGAAGGTTTTTATCCATTGACCATTACTGGGAAGGGTATAGCAGGTGGAGATGTGGCTATTTCAGGAAATATATCCAGTCAATTTATTAGTGGCTTACTCATGTCTAGCGCTCATGCTCAAACACCGGTCAGCGTTCATATAACTGAACCGATTGTCCAAGCTTCATATGTCTTGATTACCATTGAACTTATGAAGCAATTTGGCGTAGAGGTGGCATATGATCAAGCGTTTTCCAAATTTGAGATTTCGCCACATGCTTATCAAGGAAATGATGTGACGATGGAGCCAGATGCTTCTGGTGCCTGCTACTTTTTTGCGTTAGCTGCGCTTACGCAAAGCACAATCCGTGTGAACAATATTAGCTATGACAACTCTCATCAGCCTGACATTCGTTTCGTAGATGTGCTGAAAGAAATGGGCTGTCAGGTTGTGATTGGTAATGATTACGTTGAGGTGACAGGTCCGGAAATATTGAAAGGGAATAAGACATTTAGCATGCGTGCGATGTCGGATCAAGCGTTGACTTTAGCTGCCATTGCTCCCTTTGCTGATGGTCCGATCACGATTCGTGAGGTGGAGCATATTCGTCATCATGAATCTGATCGCATTAAAGTGGCAACGGACATTCTCAGAAGTCTGCAGATTACGGTAGAAGAGTATAACGATGGTTTGAAAATCTATCCAGGACAGCCTGTAGGAACCTTCATTCATTCTTATGATGATCATCGTGTTGCTATGGCTTTTGCGCTTTTAGGTGCGGTGGTTGATGATATTTCCATTAGTGACCCTGGGTGTGTATCTAAAACCTTCCCCAATTTTTTTGAAAAACTTGCTGAAATAGGTTTGGCTGTGGCATATGCATAAAAAGTAATAGCAAAGTGTTGTGAGGATAAGAAGGTAGACAATCTGGATACTATCAACTAATTGCTAAATCCAGAAGAATGCTTGCTAGACTTTGGTGCAAGCAGATTTTCAGTATGAAGTATCCATCGATTTAAATAATGTAACATAGGAGCTAGGAGTGTTCGGTTTGGTTAAGGAAGCCTTATTGATTATTGATATGAGTAACGATTTTGTAGATGATCATGGTAGTTTAACGGCAGGAAAATCCGCACAGGCCATCGTTCCATATATTATTGAAACTGCTGATGATTTCTTGAAAAAAAAGTGTCCGGTGATCTTTTGCATGGATGCTCATGATGAAAAGGATAATCACTTTGATTTATGGCCTGCTCATAATATAAAGGGAACTTGGGGACAAACTATTTATGGAGAACTGGGAATTTGGCATGGGGAGCATGAAAGGGATGACAATGTTATCTATCTCCCAAAGCCAGAGTACGATGCTTTTTTTAAGACAAATTTAGAGGATATTTTAAAACAAAGGGGGGTAGATTCCGTCCATTTAACAGGTGCGTGTACGGACATATGTGACTTTTTAACCGCTTATGGCGCTTATTCTAGGGGATTTAAAACAGTCGTTCATCGCCGAGGAACAGCTACTTTTACAGAGCAACACGACTTGTTTTTAGACCACATGAAAAGGATCTTTAGGACGGTCATTGTATAATGCTAAGAGTACGAGTTTATAGAGAGAGTTGTTAAATGTATGCAATATGTGTTGTACGAAGGATAGTGGAAAAGTCAGTTGCTAATCTGATGAACATAAGAGGTTTCATTATACTTACTTATTCATGGTGTGATGACTGCAAGGAGTAGTTATCAAAAGCGAGGGATCCAATAATAATGAACAATCTAATAGAGAAAACATTGCATTCTCAAACGATTTTTAATGGTAAGGTCATTGATCTGATTGTTGAAGATGTTGAATTGCCAAATGGTGAAGTGAGTACGAGAGAAATCGTTAAGCATCCAGGGGCAGTAGCAGTTGTAGCGTTGACGAAGGATCGAGAGCTTGTCTTAGTTCGACAATTTCGCAAGCCGTTAAATGGTATTCTTTATGAAATACCTGCGGGAAAACTTGATCCGGGCGAGAGTCCAGAAGTGTGTGCCAGACGTGAATTAGAAGAAGAGACAGGCTATCGCTGTCTAGATATCAAGCATCTCGTCACTTTTTACACATCTCCAGGCTTTGCTGATGAACTTGTTCATATTTACTTTACAGATTCCTTGATCCGTGGCACTCAGAATTTAGATGAGGATGAGTTTTTAGAAAATGTAGAAGTGGATTTAACAGAAGCGTTGACTTTATTGCAAGAACGAAAAATTTACGATGCTAAAACTGTTTATGCTGTTCAATATCTACAACTACAAGAGTTGATAAAGTAAGATAAAGGGGGGACCTTCATACTGAAACAGGGCAATAGAATAATGAATACTTATTATCTGGATTTACACATCTACATTGGAAGGGCGCTCTCCATCTAGCGGCTCACTCTGGTGAAGTGTTAATAGAAACAAGCGGTGTTGGGTACTTTGGGCGCTTGCATGTTGATAAATAACTAGAGTCTGACTAAAAGAGTGCTCTATTAAAAATCGTCATAGATTCTTTTTGACCTCATAGACTTGAAATATAAGGCAGGATGAGGAGGAATCGTGATGCAAAGACAGTTGAGCATTAACCATAGAATCAATCAGCATATTCAGGATAACATGTCTATTTATACGTTCACGATTGTGCTTTTTTTAATGGGCATTATTTTTGGAGCTATTGTTGTTAATAGTTTACCTAGCGATGCCAAACAAAACTTGTTTAATTATCTTCAGCGCTTTTTTGGAGAAATGTCTGGGAAAAATGGCGTTGTACCGGCGGCGATGTTTAGCGAAAGCTATACTCATTACATTCAGTATATTGGTTTTATCTGGGTGTTAGGTCTATCTATTATTGGATTACCTATCATCTTTATTCTTTTGTTTCTAAAGGGGATTGTTGTTGGTTTCACGGTCGGGTTTCTTGTCAATCAAATGGGGATTCATGGTTTTTGGCTAGCGTTGGCGAGTATTTTTCCACAAAATCTTGTCACCATTCCTCTATTCATTATTGTCAGTACAGTGTCCATTGCTTTTTCTTTAAAAATGATTCGTCAGTTGTTGATGCGAACAAGAAAGCAGTCGTTTTTACCACAGGTTGCTCATTATATGTTAGTGTTAATAGGAGTTGCCTCGGCGCTTGTTGTCGTATCTTTGTTTGAAGCATATATATCGCCTGTATTAATGCGGAGCATTATCAGTTAACTAATTATAATTATTATAAATAACTAATTATAATTATTTTAATTTGACACTTCTTTTGTCATTAGATTATAATATTTCTAGGTTATGGCGAGGGAGGTAGAATAGTGGAAACACGAATTGAACGCATTAAGTCGCAGCTTCATTCACAAAAATATAAGCTTACGCCACAAAGAGAGGCTACCGTCCGAGTCTTATTAGAGAATGAAAAGGATCATTTGAGTGCTGAAGACATTTACTTCCTCGTTAAAGATAAAGCGCCAGAAATAGGTCTGGCAACAGTTTATCGAACACTTGAATTGTTGACAGAGTTAAAGGTTATCGACAAGATCAATTTCGGTGATGGCGTGTCACGCTACGACTTGCGTCAAGAAGGTGCTACACATTTTCATCATCATTTGGTGTGTATTGAATGTGGAGTAGTGGATGAAATCCAAGAGGACTTGCTGGGCGATGTTGAAAAGATTGTTGAGAAAAAATGGCATTTTTTGGTTAAAGATCATCGCTTGACTTTTCATGGTATTTGCCTGCGTTGTCAAGAAAAAGGGATAGATTGACAGGTTTTTTGTAGAATTAGTTTGTGAAGGCGTGATTAAGAAGAAGAGTGTTTTCTTCTAGGATGATAGAAACACCTGAGGTCACTTATCAACGGATGAATGCTGTTTGATGGTGCTCTTTTTTATTCATTAAGATTACATAGGTAAATTGGCATGAAGAAAAAATACTATGGTTGTAAGTTCAATCTCTCTGATAAGGAGGGATTTTTATGTTGATTTGGAGGAATGATATTAATTTTTAGCTATTGCAAGGGCTCTGAACCTCTTATTGCTAATCGTTACATGAGATATTTTTCCCAAATTAAATTATTCTTGTTTTATTCATATCCATTATTTTTAAAAAATACTATATTTTTCTTGGTCTTCTGTCGATAATTATCATGTATTAGGGTAAACGATGGGGGATACATATGACAAAATGGATTGATTTAACAGGGCAACAATTTGGTGAGTTAACAGTTATTGATTTAAGTGATAAACGAGCAAAAAGTGGAACACGTTTGTGGCAGTGCTTGTGTAGTTGTGGAGAAACTATCTATGTGTTGGGTGGTAGCTTAAGAGCGGGTCACTATAAAAGTTGTGGGTGTACACGCGCAAGCAAAAGATATGACGGTATATTAAGACATTTAGAATCTGATCGGGTGGATGGGACAAGACGATCGTCTTTAAAAGCTAAACTTCACAAGGGTAACAAATCAGGTTATAAAGGGGTTATGTGGTTAGAGAGTAGCAAAAGGTGGAAAGCGAGTATAGGCTTTAAAGGTAAGCAGATCGCTCTTGGTCATTTTAAACAAAAAGAGGATGCTATCAGAGCGAGAAAAGAGGCGGAGGAGCTTTATCATAAGCCTTATATTGAAACGTATGAAGGAAAAAAATAATAGGTGCTGCAGCACTATTAAATGATACATAAATGAATAATGAATGGCGGTTATGCAGTCTGATTAGGAAAACTGTTATATCATTGTTCTTGGATCAGGCGGCTATAGAAGCTTGGTAGTGAAAAATAAAATGACCAAAATATCATGTATAAAGGTGAGGCTTTTTGGCATACCTCTTTAATATAAAAGTGAATTGAAGGGGTTGGCAATTTGAAGGATGCATGGCGAGCAATTTTTGATACAATAAAGGTATTACTAGTTTTTGTTGTGTGCACCGTGTTATTTTACTTTGGATTAAAGTGGCTTGATGAAAATTATGAAGGCTATCATCAATATGATCAGCCTAGTGATGGAGCAGTGAAGGTCTTTAAGACAAATAATGAGCAACATGTTACTCCAACTGCTCCCGTGTCCACACGTTTTTTTCAATTTTTAAGAGATGGGGAATGATATGGAAGAGCCTATTCATGATTTCTTACATTATTTACTAGTAGAACGTGGGCTTGCGACTAATACGCTTCATTCTTATCAAAGAGATTTAAAAGATTATCAAGACTATATAAAAAATGTGGAGCTCATAGAGGCGTGGGACAAGGTGACACGTGAAATGATTACGCGTTATTTGTATGCCTTAAAGGACAAGGGGAGAAAACCAGCGACATTAGCACGTCATACAGCCAGCGTTCGGACTTTTCATCGATTTCTTATTAGAGAAGGCGTTGTTTCTCATGATCCAAGTGATCAAATTGGTGTTCCCAAATCTGAAAGACGGTTGCCCAAAATTTTGTCGACCGAGGAAGTTGAGAGATTGCTTGGCAGTGCTGAGTATGGAGGAACCCCTATTGGACTTCGTAATAAAGCAATGTTAGAGGTTCTTTATGCCACGGGTATACGGGTATCTGAGCTTGTTCAATTAAATAATGAAGATATGCATTTGACCATGGGGTTTTTACGCTGTTTAGGTAAAGGAAATAAAGAACGTATTGTTCCTTTAGGTGGACATGCTGTACAAGCTGTTGAAACCTATATTTTAGAAGCCAAACCGCTTTTAGTGAAGCAGGGAAGTATAGAAGCGCTCTTTGTTAATCATCATGGTCAACGTTTAACACGTCAAGGTTTTTGGAAGATTTTAAAGCAGCTGGCACTTGAGGCAGATATTCATAAATCAATCACTCCTCATACCTTGAGGCATTCCTTTGCTACACATCTTTTAGAAAATGGTGCAGATTTACGGGCTGTTCAAGAAATGTTAGGGCATGCTGATATTTCTACCACTGAAATTTATACGCATGTGACGAAGCAGCGGTTAAAGAATGTTTATTCAACCTACCATCCGCGGGCATAAGGGAGTATGTGGATGGCAAGTACTTCAAAGAAAGGGTGTTGAGGAAAATGTCGGTGGAATTTAGCCGCGTCTTTTTAATCGTTCTAGATTCGGTGGGTATTGGTGAGGCACCAGATGCAGAGAATTTCGGTGATGTGGGAGCAGATACACTCGGTCATATCTCTGAAAAAATGAATGGGCTACATGTGTCGCATCTCAGTGCACTAGGATTGGGGAATATTCGTCCTAATCTGAAGGGTATCCTACCGACTAAGCATCCGAAAGCTTACTATGGGCTCATGCAAGAAGCCTCTAATGGTAAGGATACAATGACAGGACATTGGGAAATGATGGGCCTATACATTGATAAGCCATTTATGACGTTCCCAGATGGGTTTCCAAGTGCATTGATTGATGAATTAGAGCGGCGCTCAGGGAGGAAAATTATTGGCAATAAGCCGGCATCTGGAACAGGGATTATACAGGAACTGGGAGAAGAGCATGTTAAAACAGGTGCGTTGATTGTTTATACATCAGCGGACTCTGTTTTACAAATAGCGGCACATGAAGACGTTGTTCCATTGACAGAGCTCTATACTATTTGTGAAATGGCGCGCGAGCTTACAATGGATACAAGGTATAGGGTGGGGCGTGTCATTGCTCGACCGTTCATTGGTGAGATAGGTCAGTTCGAGCGTACGGCGAATCGTCATGATTATGCTTTGAAGCCTTTTGGGAAAACGGTTATGAATACGCTGAAGGAAAATAGCTTAGATGTTATTGCTTTAGGTAAAATCAACGATATTTTTGATGGTGAAGGTGTGACTACTGCCATTCGTACTAGGGATAATATGGACGGTGTCGATCAATTATTGAAAATGGAAGATCAAGATTTTCGTGGTTTAACTTTTCTCAATCTCGTGGACTTTGATTCGCAATATGGACATCGCAGAGATCCTATTGGCTATGGTAAAGCTTTAGAAGCCTTTGACAAACGGTTGCCAGACATTTTAGATAAGTTGCGTGAAAATGATGTGTTGTTTATCACTGCCGATCATGGAAATGATCCGACGTATAAGGGAACTGATCATACACGTGAATTTGTGCCATTGCTAGTCTATCATAAGGGCATTGAGCACGGTGAGGAAATTTCATGCCGTCGCACCTTTGCTGATTTGGGGGCGACAATAAGCGATAATTTTAAGGTTGAGCTACCCAAATATGGCGTGAGTTTTTTAGAAAAAATTAAGAAGGGGTAAATGTTTATGTCATTTATAGAAAAAATTCATGAAGCTACGGGTGTGTTAAAATCTAAACTTAACCAAATCCCTGACATTGCACTGATTCTTGGGTCAGGATTAGGTCCTTTAGCGGATGAGTTAGAGGAGGCGGTGACGATCGCTTATACTGACCTTCCTCATTTTCCTGAGTCAACAGTTGTGGGGCATGCGGGTCAATTTGTTTGTGGAAACCTCCATGATATTCCTGTTTTGGTGATGAAGGGTCGCTATCATTTTTATGAAGGCTATGCCTTAGAACAGGTCACCTTTCCAGTGCGTGTCATGCAAGCGCTTGGTATCAAAACATTGATTGTTACCAACGCTGCCGGTGGAGTGAATAAGAGCTATCATGCTGGTGACCTTATGTTGATCAGCGACCATATTAATTTGATGGGAGATCATCCGCTCATTGGACCAAATGAAGAGACATTGGGTGTTCGCTTCCCAGATATGTCTGACGTTTATGACCGGCAGTTGAGAGAACTTGCAAAATCGGTGGCTGCTACTGTTGGCGTTGCTCTTCATGAAGGCGTGTACTGTGCTACAACTGGACCTTCATATGAAACCCCTGCCGAGGTGCGAATGATACGGACTCTAGGCGGGGATGCTGTGGGGATGTCAACTGTGCCCGAAGCGATTGTCGCTCGTCACGGTGATATGAAGGTGCTTGGCATTTCTTGTATAACGAATCCTGCCAGCGGCATTTTAGACCAACCTCTTTCTCATCAAGAAGTTATCGACACAAGCGAAAGAGTAAAAGGAACATTTATAAAATTGGTCAAGGCAATGATTGATAAGATAGGAAATACATAAAAAAGTACAACGGAACTTAAAGAATAAAAAAATATCCGTAAATTATAAAATTAAAATAGGTTACCTGAATAAGTTAGGTTATGCAGCAAATAACTTCTACTGGATAGGCATCATTCAGGAGTTGGGCTTTGATTCCTGGGATGCGCTTCCAGCGATCATGAGTTGATAGAAGTAAATATCTTGCCATTCTCCAAATTTTAACCCGGCTTCTTTTAGATGACCCATGTATGTAAATCCCAAGCGTTCATGCAGTCTCACACTACCATCATTACCGCTTGTAATGATGGCTATGACGCTATGAAATTTTAGTTGCTTGGCTCGTTTAAGGATTTCCTTAACGAGATGTGTGCCAATGCCTCTGCCCTGGAATTTAGCGGAAAGATAGACAGAAAGCTCAGCAGTATACGCATACGCTGCCTTGGGTTGATAGGGACTAAGGGAACAGTAGCCGACGACTTGATTATCCACTTCAGCTGTTATTAATGGATAATGATTATTATGTTGTTCAAACCACACGCGTCTCTCTTCAAGTGTCTGTTCTTTTAAGTCAAACGTTGCGGTTAAAGTGCGTATCGCTTCATTATAGATGTCTAATAGCTCGGGTAGATCTTCCTTGATAGCTTCTCTAATTTTCATTTACTTCTCCCTCCCTCTTAACCACATATATTATCCTGTTCTATTCTACTATAATATGGTTTTTATATGAATTTTTAAATGAGCACAAAGGATAGGTGCGATCAGTCAGAATACAATTGAGGAAATGAAGTAATGTCTTGAATTATTTCCCTGGCAAGCGCAAAATTCGCCATTAGCTGACAGGGTTGTCACGGTAATTTTAGCATAGATATAGAATGTAACATGGGAAATAAGTTAAGGGGCATGTTTTTTTGATGTCCCAAACCTATATGTTTAAGTGGATTGATGAGACATATCTTTGACAGAAGGATTAGATTCGAAATGACGGTGATTCTCTGCTATGATGGGTGTGTAAAACAATAGGTTGATGAAGAAGCGTACATATTCGTTCGTCTCATAAAAATATAATCATCGGAGGAATACATGTTGAAAAAAATAGGCTTCATTGGCTATGGAAGCATGTCATCCATGCTCACTTCTAAAATGCTCCAGCACCAGACGCTTAAGGAGGAACAGCTTTATATATTCTCTCGTTCGCAACATGAGGGCGTGAGTCGCTTTAAATCAAATTACCCAGCCATCACTTTAACTTCTAGTGCTGAAGAATTAGCAATTGTCTGTGATATGATAGTCATTTGTGTGGAGCCCTTTGATGTAAAAGAAATTGTTATGAAGCTTGCACCCAGTCTTACATCAGTAAAACATATTATTTCCATTGCGGCAGGGGTGACCACGGATCAGCTTGCGCATATAATTTCAGCTCCTGTTAGTAAGCTGATGCCATCGGTTACCTCAGAAGTTGATGCGGGTATCTCTTTAATTGCTCACCATGAGAAAGTGAGTGACCAACAGAAAGAGGGGCTTACGCAATTGTTACAACCATTTTCGTTAGTCAAGGTAATCAGTGAACAGGATTTGGATGCGGCAACTAATTTAACGGGATCTTCACCGGCTTATTTTTCAGCTATTTGCGAAGCGTTTATTCAGGCTACGCTTAGTCAAAGTCAGCTAAATATAACCGATGCTTATGATATGGTGTTAGAGGCTTTACTTGGAACTGCTCAATTATTGAAACAAAAACAAATGACCTTTTCAGAAACAATTAATAGGGTAGCGACAAAGGGGGGTATTACCGAGGAAGGAGTAAACATTTTACAAGCACATCTGCCTCAGGCGTTTGATGAATTGGTGGCAAAGACATTAGAAAAATACACGGACTTTCAGAATCAAGTGGAAGCACAATAAATCAATTAGCATAAAGTCGTTCTCTTAAGCGATCTGTCGGCTTAAGAGAGTGATTGTTTTACAAATAAATTGCTAAAATTTTGATAATGTGATAGGGTATTTTATTAAATAAGTTTTGCGTTGTTATATCAGCAAAAAATTAAGCGCTTTCAAAAATATTTGGAGGTAAGCATCGATGACGGATCTATCTTTTATTCGTATCCAGAAGCAAATTATTGATCTCACCTTTGAAGGAAGCTTTAATAGAATTCTTACATTAATAAATGAGGTGGAACAAGACTATCCAAATCATTGGAATCAATTGTACTTTTGGAAGGTGTCTGTTCTAGCAACCTTAGGAGACTATGCACAAGCACTTATCACTTTAGAAGCTGCGATCGAAAAGGGCTGTTGGTGGGATCCAAAGCAATTGCTTGAAGCTACGGATTTATATCCGCTTCACCCATACCAAGAGTTTCATTCCATTGTGAAAACATGTCGAAGGCGTTGCCTGCGGAAAGCGAGCATTCTGTAGCGTTGAAGGAACTTAGGCATGACACATTTTGTATGTCATTGAATCGTGATACACATGCTCACTACTTTATATTTGATTTAAAAAGAGTGGACCTACCAAAATGTATTGGCAGGTACCACTCTTTTTCATAATCAGTTTTGTTTCAGCCTCTTTTTATGAGTGGGAATATGTCAATGTCATAGCACGGACAGGGCTATGAAGGGATCCTGGGAAACATTTTCTATAAAGGCGTATAAAGCAAAAATGTCTAGGTATACTAATGGGGATTATGGTGAAAACTATGGACAGGAGTGATCAATTTGAAGACATTCATCGCATTCGTATTGAGCGCGATGGTTGCTTTTATAGGGCTACCTCAAGCTTCGCTCTTTGCAAAGGAACAGTCTCAGGATAAGACAGCGCTGGTACAAAACGTAAAATCAGCTATTTTAATGGAACAGGGAACGGGAAAGATCCTTTATTCTCAAAATAGTAATAAGGAATTACCACCTGCGAGTATGACAAAAATTATGACTTTGCTTCTCATTTTTAAAGCGATTGACAATCATAATCTTTCTTTAGACGAAAAAGTGAAAGTCAGTGAGCATGCGGCTTCTATGGGAGGTTCACAGATATTCTTAGAACCAGGGGAAGAAATGACGGTTAATGATTTGTTGAAGGCGATCGCAATAGGATCAGCTAATGACGCTTCTGTAGCATTAGCGGAGCACATAGCGGGATCTGAAAATGCTTTCGTGAAAAAGATGAATAAACAAGCTAAAACATTAGGTTTAAATCATACGCATTTTAATAATCCAACCGGACTCCCAGTAGATGATCATTACTCTACAGCACATGACATGGCTGTGATGGCAAAAGCATTACTCTATTATCAAGATATCCTCAAATATACATCTACATATGAAGATTACTTAAGAGAAGATACCGATAAAAAGTTTTGGTTGGTGAATACCAATAAAATGTTGAAAGCATATCAGGGCGTTGATGGCTTAAAAACAGGGTTTACTCAAAAAGCAAAATACTGTTTAACCGCTACTGCTAAGCGTAATGGTATGCGTGTTATTGCTGTTGTCATGGGTGCTCCTACACCGAAGGAACGCAACAAACAAATCACACAAATGTTAAATTATGCGTTTGCTAATTATCAAACAGAACAGCTGGAGCAGGCTGGAAAAGTTATCAAACAGGTTCAAGTAAATAAAAGTAAGGAAGGCACTGTGCCAATTATAACCAAGGAACCTGTCGTGATTTTGAAGCAAAAAGGAAAGGCTAAACATCATTACCAAAGAAAAATAATGATGCATGGTCACTTGAAGGCACCTATGAAGGCAGGAACTACTGTTGGCTACTATACCGTCACCTCTGACCAACATATTTTAAGCAGAACACCGCTTGTGTTAAAGGAAGATGTACATAAGGCAGGGTGGTGGCATCTTTTTAAGAGAAGTATTAGAAAAATGACGAACGGCTTGTGGTAGGTCGAAGAATCACTAGTTTTGTCGAGTAGCAGGAATGAGAGAAATCAGCAACGAAATTCAGATATAAAGGCAGGTGAAGTATCTGGTCAAGATGCATCATGGATTCATTTTCCTGTTGGTGCTGGGATCATCTGTTTATAAAAGGAGGAGAAACTTGATGGGGCTACATATTGATTTGAAGGTACAAGATCACGTCCTTTGTATTCGACTTGTTGGGGAATTAGATCATCATTCTGCTGATAAGCTGCGCGCTCAAGTGATGGATACTTTAGACAATCATTTAATCAAGCATATTTTGCTTAACTTAGGTGAGTTAGAGTTTATGGATAGTTCAGGATTAGGCGTCATATTAGGTCGTTATAAAGAAATCACGAGCATTGGAGGGCAAATAGTGGTTTGCTCCATTTCTCCTCCTGTTAAACGACTTTTTGATATGTCGGGCATGTTTAAAATCATTCGACTTGAAGATGATGAAGTGGCTGCACTTCATAGGTTGGGGGTGGCCTAAGGTGATGAGAAATGAAATGGCTCTTGAATTTACAGCAATCAGTGAAAATGAATCCTTTGCACGTGTGACAGTCGCTGCTTTTGTGGCGCAACTTGATCCGACTATGGATGAATTAACTGAGATTAAAACGGTTATATCTGAAGCAGTCACGAATGCGATTATTCATGGTTATGAAAATAAAGGATTCGGCACAGTCTACATTAAAGCTTGGCTTGAAGAGGATGTTGTGAATCTAGTGATTAGAGATGAGGGTGTAGGGATTGCACATCTTGAGGAAGCACGACAGCCTTTATTTACGACCAAACCAGAACTGGAACGATCAGGCATGGGTTTCACTATTATGGAAAATTTTATGGATCATATTGACATTACATCTGTTCCTGATCAAGGCACGACGATTTACCTGTCTAAACAGCTATCCAAAAACAAAGCCGTGTGCCATTAAGTAAGTAGGGAGATATGCCTATGGATGTCAAAGTTAAGCAGGACGTAAAAGAATCTCTCTTGAACGATAGTGAAGTGAAAACGTTAATTAAGAAAAGTCAAGAGGGTGACACAGAGTCACGCGACATCATTGCGCAAAAAAATATGCGATTGGTGTGGTCGGTTGTCCAACGCTTTATGAACCGTGGCTATGAGGCAGATGATTTGTTCCAAATTGGTTGCATAGGTCTTTTGAAGTCAGTGGATAAATTTGATTTATCTTATGATGTGAAATTTTCTACTTACGCTGTACCGATGATTATTGGTGAAATTCAGCGCTTTATTCGTGATGACGGAACGATCAAAGTCAGTCGTTCACTAAAAGAAATGGGAAACAAGGTTCGAAAAACACGTGATGTGCTTTCTAAAAAAGTGGGGCGTACACCTACCATTAATGAATTGGCTGAAGCATTGGATATATCTACAGAAGAAGTGATCTTATCTCAGGAAGCGATACGCTCTCCTTCATCCATTCATGAAACGGTCTATGAAAATGATGGAGATCCCATTACGTTATTAGATCAGATCTCTGACAATGGGGAGGGCAAGTGGTTTGACAAAATTGCTTTACGTGAGGCGGTCAAACATTTGCAAGAACGGGAACGATTAATCGTTTATCTCCGCTATTTTAAAGATCAAACCCAATCAGAGGTGGCTGAGAGATTGGGTATATCACAAGTGCAGGTTTCGAGATTAGAAAAGAAGATATTAACAGATATTAAGAGTCAGATGGCTGATTAGTCATCTGACTCTTTTTGTATCCTTCAAGCATATAAACGCTTTGAATGCTTGTACTTGGGAATATAGGTAATTTTTGGATATTATTTCAGCGAAGAATGGGGGCAATCATTGTAATCCATACTATTGGTAAGGGGGAAATGGTGATGGAATCTCAGAAACAAACGGTTTATATTCGACTTTCCCACAAAATTTTGGGAACAGTCGGTCAGGCAATTTATGCAAAGGAATTAGCTCAGGTGATTGCCCCGAAGGAGATGAGAGAAAGAATCGAAACAACTTGTGTCTATCGCATCAAACCTGAGGATAGTACATTTGTAGTGATTGATGCCATGGATCTCATTAGAGCAATCAATAGGATTTACCCTGCTTCAGATATCCAGATGATTGGTCCTCAGCAAACGATTATTGCTGTTACGGTCAAAAAGCAACGATTTAAAAGGACTTTATTTACACTTGTTTGGGTGCTTTTGTTTATTGGCTCAGGTTTGACGATCATGAATTTTCATGAAGATGTTGCTATGCCTGAGGTTCATCGTAAAATTTACACAATGGTCACTGGTAAAGTGAATGACAAGCCATTAATTTTGCAAATTCCATATTCCATTGGTATCGGTGCAGGTATGATTTTGTTTTTTAATCACATTTTTAAAAAACGATTTAACGAAGAGCCTAGCCCATTGGAAGTAGAAATGTTTAATTATGAACAGGATCTCGATCGCTATATTCTTTTCAATGAAAAACAAAAGAATGAGCTAACAGAGCATGGTGCTGAGTAGTATTTTTTTGATTATCATTGGACTTTCTGGAGGTCTGTCCGTAGGATGTGGCTTTGTTGCTTTTCTTTCCGTGCTTGGCATTATTCCAAGACTATCGCAGTTGACCAAAACGCATCGGTTCATTAGAGAATATGAGTGGAGTGTTGTGCTAAGTGCTGTGTTTGGCACATGGATTGGATTGCGTAATGCCCATTTTCATTTATCCTATCTCTTGTTGATTCCAATCGGTGTAGGGACTGGTTTATTTGTTGGATTGTTAGCGGCAGCTTTAACAGAAGTATTGAACGTTTTACCTATTTTGGCAAAAAGAATTGGCATTCATGAGCAAATTTTATTATTATTGATGGCTATTGTGTTGGGAAAGGTGTTTGGTTCCCTTTTTCATTGGTCATTATTCATAAATAAATAAAAGACAAAGAATGAAAATGAGGTGTACAACATGGGAACAATCAATGACCCAAAGCAGTATAAAAAAAATATTAAGATGTACCAACCGAAACAAAATGATGTCTTGAGTTGCTTAAAGGCATTTTTAGTTGGTGGTTTTATTTGCTTGATTGGTGAATGCATTGAAAAGCTATATCTTGCATGGACAAATTTTAATCAAAGCAATGTTGGCAATCCGACGGTGGCAACGATGATTCTCATTTCCTCACTCCTTACAGGTTTAGGGGTTTATGATAAATTTGGTCAGTTTGCGGGAGCTGGGACGTTGGTTCCTGTAACGGGTTTTGCTAATTCTATTACGAGCGCTGCTTTAGAGCATAAGAGCGAGGGTGTTGTCCTTGGTATTGCTACGAATTTATTTAAGCTTGCTGGAGCAGTGATTGTTTTTGGCGTCGTTTCAGCAGCAGTATTTGGGATCATTAGATTGACGATTAATAACTTGCTTGGATAGGAAGGCGGATGGAAAGCATGAAATTAGGCAAGCAATCATGGCGGTTTACCCATGATATTTACTTAGCTTCGACTGGGACAACAGCTGGACCTCTGGAGAAGAGTGGACCACTAGGCACCGAAATTGATAAAACTTACGCACATTTACACTGTGATGAAAAAAATTGGGAAGCAGCAGAACGGGCGTTGATGAGGGAAGCTGTTGATATTTGTTTGAGGAATGTCAACAAAACACCTGAGGATATTGATTTTTTTATGGCAGGAGATTTATTGAATCAAGTTGTTACTTCTAACATCATCGCAAAAGAACATCAGATTCCTCATTTAGGGATGTTTGGTGCTTGTTCAACTTCTATGCAAACCTTAGCCTTAGCTGCCCAATTTGTAGACAGTGGGTTTGCAGATTCTGTACTAACTGCTGTGAGTAGTCATAATGCAACAGCTGAACGACAATTTCGTTATCCAACAGAGTACGGTGGTCCTCGACCAAAAACAGCTACTTTTACTGTAACTGGTGCTGGTGCTTCTTTAATTAATAAGGAAGTAAGTTCGATTCGCATTACGGAAGCCACGGTAGGTCGTGTGATCGATTGGGGCATTAAAGATGTCAATGATATGGGTTCCGCAATGGCTCCTGCTGCAGCTGATACGCTCACTCATCATTTCGAAGATACAGGGCGAGAGCCAAGTGATTATGACATGATTTTGACAGGGGATTTGTCTAGCGTAGGCAGTCCGATTCTTAGGGAAATCATGTGGGATAGAGGGATTGATATTAATGGTGTTCATCAAGATTGTGGATTAATGATATACAGCCCAGCCCAGCCCGTATTTGCAGGAGGAAGCGGTGCAGCATGTTCGGCCATTGTCACCTATAGCCATGTTGCTAATCAATTAAAAAGAGGCAAGCTCAAACGGGTGTTGATTGTGGCAACAGGATGTTTACACAATCCGATTATCATTCAACAGAAGGAATCGATTCCCTGCATTGCTCATGGTGTAGTCTTGGAATCTGTAGGAGGCGAATAAGATGGAATTTTTATGGGCGTTTGTCATTGGTGGACTTATATGCGTGATTGGGCAATTATTATTGGATGTATTTAAGTTAACACCTGCCCATGTTATTGTTTCATTGGTGGTTATAGGTGCTTTCTTAGATTCTTTCGGTCTTTATGATAAATTGATCAATTTTGCGGGTGCTGGGGCTACCGTTCCTATTACTAGTTTTGGGCATTCCTTATTACATGGAGCCATGACGGAGGCCAATCAACATGGTTACATTGGTATTGCAATAGGTGCCTTTACGCTCACTTCTGCTGGTATCACCTCTGCCATTTTATTTGGCTTTATTGTCGCATTAATTTTCAAACCGAAAGGATGATCCTTGTGGTTCATCATGTCATGCTCGTTATTGATGACGATAAGCACGCTCAAGAGACGGTCGGACAAGCGCCACAAGCTTTGGGATACTGTTGCTGTTATATTTACCATATTTACCGTTCCGCTGGTTTTGAAGAGGGGTGGCTTTGGTGACTGAAACAACGAAACAAAAGAAGAGTGAACAGATAAAAAAGAGATTGAGGGACAATAAAAGCTATTTAGAAGAACGCGTGGGCGTTGGAACGAGCTTTGATGTAGGTATTCGTGAAATGGAAATTATTGGACATAAAATTGGCGTGGTCTATTGTAATTCGTTGGTCGATGCACTGAGCGTTATTGAACTCCTTCGGGAATTACTACGTCTTGTTAATCTTCATAAATCAGGAACTCAGATTAAGAATGTCATTAAGAATCATCTCGCTCATGAACAAGTAAAAGAAATTGAAACATTAGATGAAGCTGTTGATAACATGCTATCAGGATTGATCGTCATTTTCATTGATGGGGAATCAATTGGGCTGGTTATCGATACGCGTCATTATCCTGGTAGGCAGCCAGAAGAACCAGAAATTGAACGTGTTGTTAGGGGGGCTAAAGATGGCTTCACTGAAAATATTATAGAAAATGTTGGATTAATTCGTCGTCGGATTAGAGATGAGCGCTTTCGTGCGGAGATGCTGAGGGTTGGGGAACGCTCTAAAACCGATGTTTCCTTAGTCTACATAAAAGACATTGCCAATCCGGGTTTAATTAAAGCTTTGAAAAAGGAAATTCATCAGATTGAAGTGGATGGGATTCCCATGGCTGATAAAAGCCTCGAAGAATTTATGGTGAAGCAGGGACTTAATCCTTATCCGATGGTTCGCTATACTGAGCGTCCGGATGTTGCAGCAGCACATATTCTTGAAGGGCATGTTTTGATGGTATGTGATACATCTCCGAGCATCATTATTTTTCCAACGACATTCTTTCATCACGTGCAGCATGCAGAGGAATATCGTCAGACTCCAGTAGTAGGTGGCTTTCTACGCTGGAGCCGCTTCATTGCTATTCTGCTTTCACTCTTTCTGGTGCCTTTTTGGCTAGTCTTGGTTACGAATACAGATATTCTTCCTGATTGGTTGCAATTTCTCGGACCACATCATCAACATTATCATCTACCGCTCATTATGCAAGTATTGATGGCTGAAATTGGCATCGAAATTATACGCATGGCTGCTGTTCATACGCCGACTTCATTATCAACGGCACTTGGCTTGATAGCTGCAGTGCTAATTGGTCAGATTGCTGTGGAGGTAGGTGTCTTCATTCCAGAGGTCATTCTCTATACTTCCATCTCAGCAATTGGTTCCTTTGCCACACCTAGTTATGAATTGAGTGAGGCAAATAAGATTATCCGAGTCATTCTAACGATAGTGGTGGGCATATTTGGAGTTCCGGGACTGATGATTAGCATGACTCTTTTGATCATCTATTTGTCTCATACAAGAAATTTGAACACACCGTTTCTTTGGCCATTTATTCCATTCAATCCCAAAGGGATGTTTAATGTTTTGATACGCACATCTATTCCTTTTTCAACAATACGTCCAAGCATTGTTAGACCATTGAACAGAACAAGACAATCACACCAAAAGTAAATAGACCATAAGTATAGATGGTTTACAATTTTTTATTTCCTTGATACAATAAATCGTAACTTTATTTTGCTTGGGAGAAAATAAAAAAGGCTTATGTCCTCTGTGATGATAAGTCTTTTTCATTATTGTGTACCGGGTTTAGCTGAAGTTCCTTAAAAAATGAAGAAACGGTGACAAGTCACGTCTTCTAAGCATATAGAAGAGCCTAGTCCTATGATGCTAAGCTTTTAATGAAGAGTTAGGGGTAGAGAGAAGTTATGCGTGGAACACAGACGATCAATGAAGCGAATCATCTCGTCATTGGTGGGGTAGATACAACAACACTTGTAAAAAATTATGGAACACCTCTATATGTATATGATGTAGCCGATATCCGTAAGAAAGTTCAGGATTTTAAAGATGCTTTCTCGTCATATCCAGTCACGTATAAGATTGCCTACGCAAGTAAGGCTTTTTCGTCCGTCGCAATGGTGCAATTAGCAGAGGAGCTTGGATTAGCTTTAGATGTTGTATCGGGTGGGGAGCTGTATACGTCCCTGGTTGCTGGCTATGATCCTAAACATATTCATTTTCATGGCAATAATAAGTCAGAAGACGAATTATTGCTCGCCATTGATAAAAAGATCGGGGCAATTATTGTTGACAATTTTACAGAATTACAGATGGTAAAGAAATTGTCAGAAGAACGTCATCAATCGGTCGCTATCATGTTGCGAATGACTCCGGGAATTGAGGCACAGACACATGAGTATATTATGACTGGTCAAGAAGACTCGAAATTTGGTTTCATCTTAATGAATGGCGAAGTGAAAGAAGCCATTCAATATGCATTACATTCTCCAACCTTGAAGCTTCTTGGTGTTCACAGTCATATTGGTTCGCAAATTTTTGGTGTCGACGGTTTTATACAGGCAGTCAAGAGAGTTGTTGAGCATATGGCAATGTGGAAGGAGGAGCTTGGTTTTGTTCCTGATATTTTAAATATTGGTGGAGGTTTTGGCATCTCCTATACAAAAGAGGAACAACCCGTGGCCATTCAGCCTTTTATCGGTGCCATTGTGGAAAAAATCTTGTCTGAATGCGCCTATCATCATCTTGATGTTCCGGAAATTTGGATTGAACCAGGACGCTCTATCGTGGGAGAAGCCGGAACGACATTGTATAGCGTAGGGACACAAAAGACCATTCCCAATATTCGTAAATATGTCTCTGTAGACGGTGGAATGACTGATAATTTGCGACCAGCATTATACCAAGCTGAATACGAAGCACTTCTTGCTAATAGAGCTTCGGATGCTTTGGAAGAGCAGGTGGCAATTGCTGGGAAATGTTGTGAATCGGGTGATATCCTGATTCAGGATATTGCCTTGCCCTCTGTTCGCGCTGGAGATGTTCTGGCGGTATTCTGTACAGGTGCCTATGGCTATTCGATGGCAAATAATTATAATCGATTGCCAAGGCCGGCTGTGGTTTTTGTTGAGGAAGGACAAGAGCAGCTCGTCATTAAAAGAGAAACTTATGAGGATTTACTACAAAATGATCTTGCTTTTCAATCTGCTATAAAATAGCTGAATCATCACGTAGGCAACCTGTTTTTTATAGATATGTTTGCCGTCTTGCTTGCGATGTGGTATTTTGAGAAGTGCACAGTTTAAGAATTAAGGGGTATAATAACGGTAACAGAAAGATACGAAGTTTTGTTTTAATAATTTTTCAGTTTTACTGGTTGAATGACTGTTTTCCTTGCTTCTAGATGCTTCGTGTAGGTATTAGGTATAAAGAGGGGTATTATTAGAAAAGCTAAGCAGTAACAAACCAGATGATTAAGGAGTTTAATAATGTTAATTCGTTACAAACAAGCTTACGAAAAAATTGCCATGGGTCTGCTATCATTTGTTCCTTCAGAAAAAGAGTTGCCATCGTTATTAAATACGATTAAGCGGTATGAGGAAGAGGAGGATTGGCAGCTTTTCCTTTGGAAGGAAGAGGATATCATTGGTATCATTGGAATAGAAATTGTTGGTGATATAGCAGAATTGCGTCACATCAGTGTTAATCCTTCCCACAGAAATCAAGGTGTTGGACGCCGAATGGTTAAGCAATTGCAAGAGATAATAGGTTCAAAGTATCAGATTGTACCTTCAGAGCAAGCAAAACAATTTTATGAAAAATGTCCCAAGCCGATCACTGAAGAGGAGTGATTGGGCTTTTTTGTTTTCAATATTGAACGACATTAGAGAAAGAGGAGAAGAAGGCTTTCTTAATTGTTGTGATTTATTTATAAGTGATTCGTAGAAAAATGTGGTCAATGGTTTATTCCTTTTCCGTCCATATTGTATAGTTTGGCACCATAAGTTAGCAAGGGGAAGAATTGAAGTGTGTCCCGTGAAGATCGCTATACGCTATTGACAAAATCAATGGGTGATACGATTAAGCTGGAGACTACAGATGATGCTATTTATCGAGGATTAATCATTAAAGTAGATGATAATTATTTATATTTATGTTCGACAAGAGGAAAGGGCATGGCTCTAGGAAAGATCAGACGACGAATCTATCTGTCTCGTATTCATCTAAGGTATCAGTCATTCCATTGGTGAAATGAAATGGTTTTTTAGGCTATGGTATAATGGTGCTAGTTTATAATATAATCGAAATGGTAGCCATTAGATATCCAAAATTAACTTATGATGGTGCGCTTTGATAAGGTGGGCGACTAATTGGAATATAAGGTTAAAATTGAGGCGTTTGAAGGACCATTGGATTTGTTATTGCATCTCATTAAGACGTTGGAAATTGATATTTATGATATTCCGGTGGCTATCATTACAGAGCAGTACTTAGATTTTATCCACCAAATGCAGATTCTTGAATTAGATGTTGCTAGCGAGTATTTGGTTATGGCGGCGTCACTGATAGAAATGAAAAGTCGCATGCTTCTTCCAAAACAAAACCTCTTAGATGAAGATTTAGCAGACTTCGAAGAGGAAGAAGACCCTAGAGAAGAGCTGGTCAGGCGATTGATCGAATATCGACAATATAAGCAGGCCGCTGATTTTTTACAAGAGAGAGAGCAATTGCAAAGTCAGGTCTATGCGAAAGTCCCACATGATTTGTCGGCCTATAACACCAAGCCGATGGAAGAAGTGCCAATTGCCGATGTTTCTGTCTATGATATGCTCTCAGCATTTAAACATTTATTGATGAGGAATTATATAAATGAGCCTTTAAATACCAAGATTGAAAGGCAAACCTTGCCGATTGGCACTCGGATGGAGGAAATTGTCTTTCAGCTTAAAAAGCTTGGCAAGTCACAAACCTTTGATGCTCTGTTCTCTTATCCAAATGCAACGCATATCGTTGTAACATTTTTAGCTATTCTTGAATTAATGAAAAATAAAGCTGTTTCATGTCGTCAAGATGAAAATTTTTCGAATATTGAGATCACTTTAATGGAAGGGGTGGAAACCATTGAGTATGAAGGAGAAGCTCCCAATATTTGAAGCCCTTTTGTATGTTGTAGGAGAAGAAGGCTTGACCTTGGAGCAAATAACTCAAGTACTGACGTGTTCAAATGGTGAGGCACTTGAGATGGTTGAACGCTATAAAAGAGAGCTATTGGATTCTGGCAGAGGGCTGGCGCTTGCAGAAATCGCAGGAGGTTTTCAATTGGTTACCAAACCAGAACTATTTCATTATATAGAGAAACTTGTAGAAACACCAAAGCCAGCCAATTTGACGCAAGCAGCGTTAGAAACTCTGGCAATCATTGCCTACAAGCAGCCTGTGTCCCGTGCTGAGATCGAAGACATGCGTGGAATTAAGTCTGAAAAGTCCCTACATAATCTAGTGGCTAAAGGATTGATTAAAGAAGTCGGTCGTGCAGAGGGAACAGGTCGGGCGATCTTATATGGTGTCACATCTTCATTTTTAGTACATTTTGGATTAAAATCTATTGAAGAATTGCCACCTATGCCAGAAAATCCAGAATCATTTCAAGAAAACGCAGCTGATCTATTCTATTCGCGGTTTCAACAAACGGTCATGGATATATAACAGCATACAATTCACATAGTTACAAAAGAGTCATTCAAAAGGAAGCATTTACCATTTCCTTGAGGAGGGCTCTTTTTGTATAGCTTGTTCTTTTTAAGCTGTCGGTCCTTCATGACATTAAAATCATATTCCCCCTTTTCTTGCATAAACTTGTACAAAAATGAATTAAGGGATGGGATGTCACCTTGGTGATCACTAGAAGGTTCATGCTGATAGCTGTTGTCTCACTATTCATCTTTTCGATGTGTGGTTGTCATAAAACAGAGGCAAAATCAATGGCTTTAAATCAGATACATGTTTCAGCTGAATCTGCCATTTTTATGGATGAGACAAGTGGACGTGTACTTTTTGGAAAAGATATTCATAAAAAAATGTCAATAGCTAGCATAACGAAGGTGATGACGGCGATCATTGCCATTGAATCAGGCAAGCTTAATCAAATGGTAACCATCAGCGAGAATTCTCATGGCACTGAAGGATCCTCACTCTATTTAAAAAAAGGCGAGAAAATCAAACTGCGGGATTTGGTTTATGGCTTATTAATGCGTTCGGGCAATGATGCAGCAGTGGCGATTGCTGAGAAGGTAAGTGGAAGTGCTACGGGGTTTGTCTATCAGATGAACAAGAAGGCCAAAGAGCTGGGTATGTTAGATACAACCTTCACCAATCCTCATGGGCTAGATGATGCACATCATCGCTCCACAGCTTATGATATGGCATTATTGACCCAATATGCGATGCAAAATAAAACATTTCAAAGTATGTTTAAAACAAAGTTCTACACGTCTCCTCAGGGAGGGGAAAGCTGGGATCGACATTGGAAAAATAAAAATAAGCTGTTGTTCAATTATGATTATGCGACAGGTGGGAAAACGGGCTACACTAAAAAAACCGGAAGAACGTTAATATCAACAGCAACAAAGGATAATAAAGACTTTATTGTCGTGACTTTGAGTGATGGCGATGATTGGAATGACCATCGTAATCTTTTTGACTGGGGTTTTGCTCACTTTAACATGGTCAAGGTCATGCACAAAGGTAAGTTAAACGGTATTAAAAAAACCTATAATAAAAGAGCTGTGTTTTTACATCGTGATATTACACTTCCTTTAACATTTAAAGAAAAAGCAGATCTCAGCACCCGATTGACGCTTTACAAGCCAAAGGAGGGCACCCAGTTTCATAAGCTTCCACAGATTGCAGGGAAATTACAGGTGATTGTACAAGGGAAGATGCTTGAGTCTGTTCCAGTTTATTACACACCTGCTGAGAAAGATCCTAAAAAGTTCTGGTCCCTTGTTCAAGTCATCATCGGCAATATGTTGGAGTTAAATGATGATTAATTACATATGGGTAGGGATGTTTGTTGTCGGACTGGTGTATGCGGCTATCACGGGAAGGATGCAGGAAGTGAATGAAGCCATTTTTAAATATGCCGAAGAAGGAGTCACCTTGTGTCTTGGCTTGATTTTCATCTTGGTTTTTTGGCTAGGCATCATGAAAATTGCCGAGCTTGCTGGTTTGCTAAATAAATTGGCTACCGGCTTTAAACCCATTTTAAAAAGGCTCTTTCCAGAGGTTCCAGAAAACCATCCCGCCATGGGCTATATTCTTTCCAACACCATGGCGAATCTCTTTGGATTAGGGAATGCGGCGACACCTATGGGGATTAAAGCGATGGAACAGTTAAAAAGGCTTAATCATAATCGACCGGAAGCAAGTCGTTCCATGATCACATTATTAGCATTGAATACGTCAAGTTTAACGCTCATTCCTACGACTGTTATAGCGATTCGCATAAAATATGGATCTGAGCATCCTACGGATATTGTCGGTACAACATTGATTGCTACTGCGGTTACAACCGTGTCGGCACTGCTCATCGATCGCTACTTCTATCATCGGCGTGAGAAGAAGGATAAATTTAAATAAGTGTCGGAGGGAAAACTGTGGCAGTCATTTCAACTGTATCCACTTGGTTTATTCCACTTATCATTGGCATCGTTTTGGTTTATGGGACATGGAAGCGTGTGCCCACTTATGAAGCGTTTATTGAGGGAGGGAAGGAAGGCTTCAAAATGGCGGTTGCTATCATTCCTTATTTAGTAGGTATGCTCGTAGCCATTGGGGTCTTTCGTGCCTCGGGAGCATTAGATGCGTTTATTGATATGCTGAGACCCTTGCTCTCGACTATAGGCGTTCCAGCAGAAATCGTTCCTCAAGCCTTGATTAGACCATTATCTGGAAATGGTGCTCTAGGTATGATGAGTGATATTTTAAAAAATGAAGGGCCTGATTCTTTTATAGGCAAGCTCTCCTCGACAATTCAAGGGGCGACAGATACGACGCTGTACATCGTGACGGTTTATTTTGGTGCTATTGGTATCAAAAATGTGGGAGATTCATTAAAAGTAGGTTTTTTGGCAGATTTAACGGGTGTTGCTGCTGCAATCATCATCGTCACACTTATGTATGGTTGAATGTGAATGGCAAGGGTGTAGGTATTGCTATTTTTATAGGACGATTTTACTTTAGTTTTAGTAGAGGAATTTTGTAATGATTGCCTTCTCATATCTTGTTAAACGGGATGAGTAAGGGTATGATGAGACATGAGGTGAAGGTATGGAAAGGCTCCAAAAGGTAATTGCTCAAGCGGGAGTTACTTCTCGCAGAAAAGCAGAAGCTTTGATTGCTGAAGGAAAGGTCAAAGTAAACGATAGAATTATAACTGAATTAGGAACAAAGGTATCTCAGCGTGATAAAATCGAGGTCAATAATATCCCAATTGAACGGGAAGAGCCCATCTATTTTTTATTTTATAAGCCGACGGGCGTTATTTCGGCGCTTAGCGATGACAAAGGGCGTAAAGTTGTTACTGATTTTTTTAGCCATGTAACAGAACGCATCTTTCCTATTGGGCGTTTAGATTATGATACGTCAGGTGCTTTATTGTTAACGAATGATGGCGAATTTGCCAATTCTTTGATGCATCCACGTTATCAGGTAGAAAAGGAATACATTGTTAAGATAGCAGGTGTTCCTACGAAGCAAGTGATGAGGATTTTGGAAAAAGGAGTGAGGCTGGAGGATGGGAAAACAGCTCCAGCTATGGCGAATCTTATATCAGCAGATCGATCAAAAAATACAGCCATTATTTCCTTAACGATACATGAGGGACGTAATCGTCAGGTCAGGCGAATGTTTGAAGCTGTAGGTCATAAGGTGTTGAAGCTTAAACGTGAGCGCTATGCTTTTTTAACCGTTCAGTCGATGCAACCTGGTGACTATAGGCAACTTAAACCACATGAGGTGAAACGCCTTCGAGATGCCGCCGTCATATAACTGTCATAAAATCCGCCCATTGTGCGGTTTTTTTCATGATATAGGTGTGGGCGAGATTTTTTCTTTGAAGTGTTTTGCATACCAAAGAAAGAAAGCGTTTTTTTATTAATCTCCTTTATTGGTGGGGCAGTATCTTTGCGTCTATTTGGGCAGAGTAGGAGTGGTCTTGCTTTTGAGGGTGGGAAGGAGAAAAATCAGCTTGGCTTTTCGTCATCGGTTTTGTGATCATTATGTTTAACCCGATTTTTGGCAATTTTGTTATCGTTGGTCTTCAGTCCTTTCCTATGCGTAAATAACCCTACACCTTTAGGTAGCTGAGGTGTATTTTTATTGAATTCCTGTTATACTTTTAAGGAAATGGTACTAAATTGATTGTTTTTATTAGTTAATATTTTAAACGGAAAAGATAATTTTGTAATAGATAAGATATTGAGGAGGATCTCCATGGCAGAGGAGAATGCAACGATACTTGTCACAGATGATGAGCCTAGAATTCGTAGATTATTACGCATGTATTTAGAACGAGAAGGCTATATAATTGAAGAGGCTGAAAATGGTGAAGATGCTTTGCAATTTGCCCTGGATAAGGATTATGATTTGATCCTATTGGATCTTATGCTCCCGGGCATTGATGGTGTTGAGGTGTGCGAACGCCTTCGTGAACAGAAAGCGACCCCTGTCATTATGCTGACAGCCAAGGGTGAAGAAGCCAATCGCGTGCAGGGCTTTGAAGTTGGAACAGATGATTATATTGTTAAGCCGTTTAGTCCAAGAGAAGTGATTTTGCGTGTAAAGGCATTGCTAAGAAGAGCTTCAAAAACGAAATTTCTTGAAACGGATACGACGGCAAAAAATATACTCGTCTTTCCGCATTTAGCTATAGATCATGATGCCCATCGGGTAACAGTGAACAATACAGAGGTTAATCTCACACCAAAAGAATATGAATTGCTTTACTATTTAGCACAAGCAGCAGATAAAGTGTTTTCCAGAGAGGAACTATTGAAGGATGTCTGGAATTATGAATTTTTTGGTGACTTGCGGACGGTAGACACGCATGTTAAACGTCTTCGCGAGAAGCTGAACCGCGTTTCTGATCAAGCAGCAAATATGATAGTAACGGTTTGGGGGATCGGTTATAAGTTTGAGGTAGGTAACGATTGAAACCGTGGCGGAGCGTCGTAGGGAAACTGTGGGGAACCATTTTACTCCTTGTATGCATTGTGCTCTTCCTTTTAACGGTTTTGCTTTTGCAATTTTTTGAAAATTTTCGCGTGGAGCAAGTCGAGAAGCAGATGACGGATATTGCTAATAAGGTGGCAAATATCATAGCTGAGCATCCTCAGGATAAAAAGCCTTATGAAACAGCGGCACAAATCATTGATGTGTACGCTGCCAGAGGGATTGTGATAAAAAATAATCGTACGCATTGGCTGTCACCTAACCATAATCATCTTCCTAATTTAGAATTGGCAGATATAAAAAAAGATCCAGATCTTAATCGTGTGTTTCAAACACATAAGAAGGTGAGTAAGGAAACTAGGCTATATCAAAAGGATGACCATCGGCATGAAAACCTGGTGATTGTCGGTGTACCTATGCGGTTGTCCCATGGCAAGTACGGGGCAGTTTTTATCTATGAGCCCTCGCAGATTGTTAACCAGAGTGCAGATGAAGCCAAGAAACTCATTTATATCAGTGTGGGTATAGCCATTATCTTAACAACGATTTTTGCTTTTTTTCTATCGACCAGAATTGCTGCACCTTTACGTGAAATGCGTCGTGCCGCTCAGGAGGTAGCAGAGGGTAAGTTTGATATGAAGGTTCCTGTGGTTACTAATGATGAAATCGGTGAATTGGGCATTGCTTTTAATATAATGGCAAACCAATTAAAAACGAATATAACAGCATTGAATCAAGAAAAGGAACAGGTGTCAGGCATTCTAAGTAGCATGGCGGATGGTGTGATGACATTTGATCGTGACGGCAATCTGCTGATTTCCAATCCTCCAGCTAAGCGTTTATTACATACATGGTGGTATGAAACATATCCAGATGTTACTACTTCTAACACAACAGCGCATTTGCAAGATGTGCCATCTTCTATTAAGGATCTTTTTGATCAGGTGGTAAACGAAGAACGTGAGCAAACAGCTGAGGTAGTACTTCAAGGGAGAACCTGGATGATTCTCATGACAGCTCTTTATGATGATGACGATCAAAAAGTGGTCAGAGGGGCAGTTGCCGTTTTTCGGGACATGACAGAAGAAAGACGCTTAGATAAATTGCGTCAAGGATTTATTGCCAATGTTAGCCATGAACTGCGCACGCCCATTGCTTTATTGCAAGGTTATAGTGAAGCGATTGTCGATGATGTTGTCGATTCTGAGGAACAAAAGCGTGAGATTGGTCAAATTATCTATGATGAATCAAAGCGCATGGGTCGATTGGTGAATGAGCTCCTTGACCTTGCTAGCTTAGAGGCTGGTCATTTTCAAATGAATCAAACATGGGTAGAAGTCGGTGATTTTTTTGAACGGATTACTCGTAAATTTCAGACTTTGGCAAAAGAGCAGAATATAGAGTTAGTATTTGCGGGATCTGTCCAGCCACATACAGTGATTTTAATGGATGTTGATCGCATTGAACAGGTTCTAACCAACCTGATTGATAATGCGATTCGTCACACCCGTGACGATGGAATAGTAACCGTCCGTGTGGGTGAAAATGAACAGCAATTATTGGTGAGCATCAACGATACGGGTGTAGGCATTGCTGAGGAAGATTTACCTTTTGTATTTGAACGCTTTTATAAAGCCGATAAAGCAAGGACGCGGGGAAAAGCGGGAACAGGTCTTGGGCTGGCAATTGCTAAAAATATTGTTGAAGCGCATAAGGGGCACATTATCGTGCAAAGTAAGCTTGGCAAAGGAACTACATTTACATTTAGTTTACCAAAGACCACTGCTAAGTCATGAGGGCATTTGAAAAAGCTAAGAAAGTAATTCGTTCTTTGTATGGAGTACTTTTGTTTGTAGCATGTCGTCATGCATGTATGTATTTAATACATGCATGGGAGTAAATTTTAAGCGTTCAGATTAAAATTTGATAAAATAATAGCCGATATAAAAAGATGGTGGTTTGGGCATGACTTTTACGACTTATCTTATTTTAATACTAATTGAACAATTCAACGGTCAGAGAACGCTTTATGCTATTTTACATCTTCTCAATGGCAAGCGATCTTCACAGACGATTCAAGATGGCTTTTTGTTCAATATGCATTGCTTTTTTGGCATGCTCAAGTCACTATCTCGGGAACAAATTGATGTCATTTATCATACTTTAGCTCAAAATGGCTGGGTCATATTGAATAGTAAAAGTAGGATTGAAGTGACAGAAGAGGGGAGAAAGGCGCTTAAAAGCTACCAGAATCAATTTTGGCTCTCCCCACATTTAAATGGCTGGTATGCTGATAAAGGAGCTCAGCTGTTTTGGAAGCGGCTGTCGCTTCTTGTTCAATCTGTTTCTCACTTAGTGACCCGTGACAATCGTTTTATTCCAATCGTTAGTGATCCTGCTGTTCATTCATGGTTGAAGGTGTTTATTCAATTTTATGAGAGAGAGCCATTGGCAAATGATCTTTTCCGTGAATTGCAAGCGTTGTGCCAAGGTCTTGATGAACGAGAAGCGATTCTTTTGGTGCATAAATTGTCGGGAAAAGGATGGTCTGGGTTAACGTTCAAGCAGCTTGCTTATACTTTGAAATACGATGAAGCTGAGGTACAGATGAATTTTCAAGCGACATTGCATCATGTTACAGAGGAATTGAGAGAAAAAGCGCAACACTTTCCTCTTTTAAGGCAGTTGGTTATTGCAGAAGATAAGCAGCCATTAACTGTAAGCACACATAAAACATTTTTGTTATTAAAACAAGGAAAATCCATTGATGATATAGTTAAAAAAAGACACTTGAAATTATCAACGATCCAAGATCATATCGTTGAGATTGCCTTTTTTGATCCGTTATTTCCAGTTGTTCAATTTGTTCCAAAAAAGATGTATGAAAAGATAAGTGCTGTATTAAAACAAGTTAAGGAACGGAGACTGGCAGAGATTAAGAAGCGGTTATCTGATGATATTGATTATTTTCATATTCGTTTGGTTTTGGCACGTGAAAAAGGTGGTGACTAAATGCTTGAGCTTGAGGCTCAATTACAGCGTTATTTTGATTTTTCGACCTTTCGTCCAGGTCAGCGTGAGGTGATTGAAGATGTGATGTCAGGATATCATGTTTTTGCTATGCTTCCTACGGGAAGTGGGAAATCCTTGTGTTATCTTATGGCAGGATATCAGTTGCAGGGACTTGTCATCATTGTTTCACCGTTACTATCGTTGATGGAGGATCAAGTTCAGCATATACGATTATATGGAGAAAAACGAGTAGCTGCTCTTAATAGTTTTTTATCTTATGAGGAGCGAGAGCAGGTTCTTCAACGGTTACAAGAACAAGAGCTTCGTTTTCTTTTTGTATCTCCAGAAATGCTACAATCCCGTCTATTGTTGGATAAATTGCGAAAAGTGAACGTTGTCCTTTTTACAGTTGATGAAGCACATTGTGTGTCACAGTGGGGGTATGAATTTCGTCCTGATTACTTAAAGCTTGCCGATGTTCGTAAACAACTGGCCGATCCGCCTTGTCTTGCTTTGACGGCGACGGCAGATCAGCATGTGCGTGAGGATATCATTACTAAGTTAAAGATGGAGAATTGCCGTGAGCATATTTATAGTGTTGATCGTCAAAATATCGCACTTGGGGTAGAGTCAGTTCAAGGAGTACTAGGGAAGCAACAACGTTTAATTGAGCTGGTGAACACTCTTGAGGGTCCGGGTATTATTTATTTTTCAGTCCGAGAATGGACTGAAGAGGGCGCTGAATGTATCCGTGCACAGACAGGAGTAAGGGTCGCTGCTTATCATGGAGGTATGGCTAATGAAGAACGACGACTCATCCAAAATCAATTTTTAAATGATGAAATCGATGTTGTATGTTGTACCAATGCTTTTGGTATGGGAGTGGATAAACCAAATATCCGCTATGTCATTCATTTTCACTATCCTAAGCATATGAATGCTTATTTGCAGGAAATCGGCAGAGCTGGCAGAGACGGGAAGCCGAGTTTGGCGATAGTATTACATACAGAAACAGATCATGAGTTACCGCTTTATATGTTGCAAAGAGAGTACCCAACCGAAAAACAATTGGATCAAGTCTTTATGGGATATGCTAAAGATCAAGAAGGCAAAGAAAAGGTCTTTAAGCTTGCCTTGGAAGTGGGATGTTCTGAGACAGCTGCGCGATTTCTTCAAGAGCATATTAATTGGGGGGAACCTGGATTAGATAGGTACTCTTTAAAACAGAGAATTCGTCAACATATTCAAGAGCGTCTGGCTATAAAAACCAAGGCACTTAAGGAGTTTCAGCATTGGTTAGTAAATGATAGCTGTCGGCGCGCAGGAGTGCTGACCTTATATGGTGAAGAGCTTGTGCAAAAGCCGAAACGTTGCTGTGATCATTGTGGTTTTTCACTAGACGATTTTATACGACAAAAAATGGTTGGTGACTCTGATGTGATGATGCCTTGGAGCAAACGCTTGCGAATGCTACTAGACCAGAAAGAAGGATCTGATGGCAAAAAAGATTGATTTCAATGATCTATCAGATAGACAAATAGTGAGAAGTTTTTATAGTTCACAAGCTTTTCTTTTATTGGTCTCAGCTCTCTTATTTTGGTTGTTCCATGTTTCTTTCCATCCACTCCCTCCAATAGTCATGTTTGATATGAAAGAGATGATACTTTGGGGAGTGATTGTTGGCGCATTGGTTGCGGGAGCTGAATATGTATTATCTCTTATATTGCCGCCAGATTGGATGGATGATGGAGGTGTGAATCAGCGGCTGTTTGCTGCCATGTCGATCAAGCAGATTGTCATGTCCATGCTCCTTGTTGCTGTGATTGAGGAATGGTTATTTAGAGGATTGATTCAAACCTACTTGGGATGGATAGTGGCAAGTGTTATATTTGGTGTAGTGCATATAAGGTATTTGCGCAAGCCTGTTATGTTAATCATCGTTCTCTTATTAGGGGTTTTATTGGGCTATATTTTTAAAACAACGGGAAGTTTATGGCCACCCATGATTTGTCACTATGTTATTGATGTTTTATTGGGTGTTATGCTGAAAATGTCGATGGTTAAGAGGCGAAAGGAAGGAAAGGATCTTCATGAATGAAAAAGATCAGCATGTGACGACAAAGGGTTCTCTTCCCCCCAGACGTGTCAAACATCAGCGTAAAAAAGCTAAGCGTAAACGTCATGTTAAAAAAGTGGGTGTGGAGGAATATATACCCTCTTCAAATGTTGAAACGGATGATACCGATGAAATAGAGCAAGCAGATAAAGAAGCAGCAGTATCTGAAGTGAAAAAAAAATTAAATGGTGGTTTGATTTTTGCTAACATTGTCCTATGGTTTTTTTTGATTATGGTAGGGTTTATTCTTTGTTATGTTGTGACAATGTAAAAAAATTTCTGTCCTAATTGAGCCTATTCATTCATAAATTGTAAAAGGGGTGAAGGTTCATGGATACGAAACTTCTCAAATTATATGAAGAAGAAAGATTATCAAACATCGCCTTTAAATCACTGCTTCAGCTCATTGCGTGTAAGCAAATAAAGGACCGTCATAAATGGTGGTTGTATAGTGTATCCATTGTGTTTTTAATCATCATGGGACTTTTGCTTTATTATTTATTCACTGCTTCAACTGATCGGTCGAACCAGAGTTTATTCTTGCTCGTTCCATTTAAAAATATGGCAATAAAACATTTTCTCTTCCCAGTTCTGATTCTATTTGTTATTTGGATGTTCGTCAGTCGTCAATATGATGAAAAGAACAAGGATTATGAAAATTTAAGGCTACAATTGATTGAGCGTTCTAGTGATCTATGGATATATCCCATTGAACGTGATATACAGGGAGAGGTTTATCAGCAACTGAAAGAGGTTTATGATATTAATCTATTTTATAAATAGTTGATTTATACGACTACATAGAGGATATTTTTATCAAAATCAAAGGACTATACGCATAAAAGATGCCTCAATGGGCATCTAGAACACTTTTTTCTGATCATTAGCGTCTTTAATCAGCTCGACCGCTTCTCTAAAGCGTTGAGAGTGAACGATTTCTCTCTCTCTTAAAAAATTTAATCCGTCATTAAGAAAAGGGTCATCCGACATGTTAATGATCCATTGATAGGTGGCGCGAGCTTTTTCTTCTGCTGCAATATCTTCATAGAGATCAGCTATCGGATCTCCTTTGGCCTGGATATAGGATGCTGTCCATGGGTTGCCCGCTGCATTTTCGTAGAATAGAGCGCCATCGTGATTGGCATAATGAGCGCCTAAACCCGCCTCTTTCATTTGTTTCGGTGTTGCATCTTTTGTTAATTTATATACCATTGTCGCAATCATTTCCAGATGAGCAAATTCTTCTGTACCAATATCGGTCAGCAGACCAATGACTTTATCTGGTATGGTGTAGCGTTGGTTAAGGTAGCGCAGGGCGGCTGATAATTCTCCGTCAGCACCTCCATATTGCTCGATTAAAAATTTTGCGAGTCTAGGGTTACAGGTGCTCACCCTTACTGGATATTGCAGTTTCTTCTCATAAACCCACAAATCGCTCCCTCCTTATAGTTAGACCTGCCATGGCCATGGTGGTTCATTCCAAGCCCAGGGATGAGTGCTGTAGCTATGACCAAAATGCATGAGTGGTCCAAAGCTTTCCTCAAATTGCTGTCTTAGTTCCTTGGCCTTTTTGGTATAAGTATTGAACTGTTTGATGGCCTCAAGGTCATCTGGGTGAGTATCTAGGTACAGGTTTAATTCCACTAGGGTGAAATCCAATATCTGAAGGTTTTCTAAGAGCTGGTAATAGTCATCCGATAATGTTTGTGTAGTCATTTCATTTTCTCTCCTCTCAGGGTGTTTCGTAAGGATTGGAATAGGGGGCATATAAAGCGGGCCAAAGGGTTCCGTGCTTTAAGGCTTCTGTTGGCGAAAATTGTTCAAGTCCGGGTGGTTGAAATCCTAGATAGAGCTGCGGTGGTGTTTCGTAATATTTAACGGTTATAGGTTTACAAGGATCATAGTGACCAACAAAGGGTTCGTAGCTTTTTCGTAGAGATTGCGACATTTGATTAATGTTCTTGATGGTATGATTATGATTGATCGTAAAATTCTCCAAGCGTATCACCTCTTTTCCATCTACTATTGGTTATATGCAGGCACAGCTAGTCACATGTCGTGCTTTACCCAGACTTTTCTCTGTAGCACACGTACTGAGAACACATGAATGAAAGCATCGTTATTTATATAATGAAAGTTGACTGCATAGCTATGTGAAAAAGTTGTGAGGAGAGATTTTGAAGCCATTGACATGATATATCATGGGTGTCTTAGCGGATACGAAGGCATAACGTTTTTTGCAGGTATTGATGATATTTAGTATCGCTATCGGAATTTTAATTAGGGGGCAGATCGTTAATATTAACAGCATACAGCTACTGCTAATCAGTGTGTTATCAGAGACTTGTTATGATTAGACTATATAATATGTTATTTCAGGCACCTCATGACGCAAATGTTCACTAAATATGTTAAAATTTATAGATGTTTCAGCTCGTAGTGTTTCATTTGATGGTGGCTTGATGAAGCAGAATATCAAGATCTTCGGGAATTTATAAAAATGGATCACAGGATGAAGTGCTAGCATCTTTGTGTTAGGGAAATCATGATTTTCTTGTTGCTTGTGTACTCTTCCCGATATATTCAATCAATATCAGGTTATACTACTGACAATGCTATTTCTCATGTTGTGAAAAGGCGGGCTGACATTTTAAATGGCGATCTTGTTAACGAGTGTGATTGTAATGTGGCGAGAAAGGTTTATTTGGATTTTGTATGCTCCCAAAAAAGGGAGGGGAATTAAAAACGACCGTTTGACATTCCAATCATGAGCAATGGATAGGGAACATTGTTTTATCCTCTCAGATTGATTATTTGGTTGCATAGTGCGTGTCATCTTTCATTTACAAAGGTGAAATGTAAAAGATTTTTATTTTTAGATTAAAAAGCTTGTCCTGTATCCTTGGCAATTGTATACTACGAACAAGTAACATTCATTAGCACAAATTCTTAAAGTTGCATATAGTATAAAAAGTTACGCCGTGGTAAGGAGGGCTTTATATGAGGTTGGAACGCTTGAACAGTGATAAAATAAAGATTTTTTTAACTTTTGATGATCTGAAAGAACGTGGGATTACAAAAGAAGACATGTGGACCAGCCTGCCAAAAGTACAAAATTTATTCCGTGATATGATTATGGAAGCGGATGATGAGCTTGGTTTTCAAGCAGACGGACCAATCGAGGTTGAAGTTTTTTCCTTACCTGCTCAAGGTATGGTCGTTATCGTGTCAAAGCGGTTGGATTCAGAACTCATTGACGAAGACGAAGATGCTTTTATTGAAATGCAGGTCACATTAGATGAGAGCAATGAAATCATTTATAAGTTTGATGATTTTGAGGACATTATCGCTCTGGCCAAACAGCTGGAGAGTCAAGGGATTAATGAAGGCACTCTGGTGTATTTTGATCATGAGTATTACTTGTTCTTTGATGAAGAGCAAATAGATATGGAGTTGGATGTTTTTATTGCTATCTTAGCCGAGTTTGGCTCCTCTTCAACGGTCACTCAACACCGCCTATTAGAATATGGTAAAGTTATTTCTGAAACGAAAGCTATTGAAGAGATCAATCGATTTTTTTAATTGCTATGTATGTTAGGATAACCTCACTTAAATTAAGTGAGGTTTTTATTATTTATATTATTTTAGCGAAAAACTATACGTATTTTATTTGATGGTAGACACAATAGAACGCAGAAGAATACCGCCTAATTTTTTAAGAAAAATGTTCCAAAAATGATTGAAAAACAAATGTGAATTCTATATAGTTAACTTGAAATTAAAAATACTTGTCTTTGACGTTAATTGTTTTTAAAAATAATCATAACATATGAAGGCTAGCTGGTCTGATGTGCATGTTATGGGAGGTATATCATGGAAGCCCACAATGATGGTGGAAATCAAAATGTAGAAGCTGAGACATTAGACTTACTTGAGTCCACTCAAACAGTGATTAAGGAAGCATTAGATAAGCTGGGATATCCTGATGAGGTTTACGAGCTATTAAAAGAACCTATGCGAATGCTGAGCGTGCGCATTCCGGTTCGAATGGATGATGGTTCGACCAAGATTTTTACAGGTTATCGTGCACAGCATAACGATTCTGTAGGCCCGACTAAAGGCGGGGTGCGTTTTCATCCTGAGGTTACCGAGACCGAGGTGAAAGCGTTATCGATATGGATGAGTTTAAAATCTGGCATTGTCGATTTGCCTTATGGTGGTGGAAAGGGTGGGATTATTTGTGATCCACGCAATATGTCCTTTCGTGAGTTGGAAAGATTGAGTCGTGGATATGTGCGTGCTATTAGTCAGATTGTGGGTCCTACAAAGGATATTCCTGCACCGGATGTTTTTACCAATTCACAAATTATGGCATGGATGATGGACGAATATAGCCGAATTCGTGAATTTGATTCTCCTGGATTTATCACTGGCAAACCGCTTGTATTAGGTGGATCTCATGGACGTGAGTCAGCAACTGCAAAAGGGGTGACCATCTGCATCCGTGAGGCTACTAAGAAAAAAGAAATTTCTCTTGAAGGTGCTCGTGTTGTCGTTCAAGGCTTCGGAAATGCTGGTGGCATTTTAACAAAATTCATGCATGATGAGGGAGCGAAAATTATCGGAATTTCTGATGCATATGGGGCACTTCATGATCCTGATGGGCTGGATATTGACTATCTCCTAGATCGTCGCGACAGTTTCGGTACGGTAACAAAGCTGTTTAAAAATACCATAACAAATAAAGAGTTGTTGGAGCTCGATTGTGATATTCTTGTTCCAGCTGCTATTGAAAATCAAATTACTGAATCAAATGCTCATGATATCAAGGCAAGCATTATTGTTGAAGCTGCCAACGGTCCGACCACATTGCGTGCCACCAAAATTTTAACTGAAAGAGGGATTCTGTTGGTTCCTGATGTTTTGGCAAGTTCTGGTGGTGTTACGGTCTCTTATTTTGAGTGGGTACAGAATAATCAGGGTTATTACTGGACCGAGCAAGAAGTGGAAGAACGCCTTGAAGAGGTTCTGATTAATTCTTTCAATAGTGTTTATAATACATCGCAAAATCGGCGAGTGGATATGCGTTTAGCTGCTTATATGGTAGGTGTTAGAAAGATGGCTGAGGCTTCTCGTTTTCGTGGCTGGATCTAAGCTTGATGGGAGTGTGTGAGGGAATTATACTATATTCTTTTATTTGATACATAGCAATATTAAGATGGCTGAGATAGAATCTAATCATTAAAAAGAGTGATGCTTACCAATATATTTGGTGAGTACCACTCTTTTTTTAACATACAGGATATGTCAGCTTCGGTGTTGACACATGGGCGTACCAGGTTTAACCGAAGTTCCTTAATTAATGGCTTTCTATAACGCTTACAAATATGCTCCGGAACGCTCGCTTTCCAAAGACTTCCTTCCTTAAATAATGCTTACAAACTCACTTCAGAAACCTACGCCGCTTTCCGTATGCAACGCCTCCGACGCACAGGACGTGCTAGCTTTGGCGTAGACACACGGATGTGTCGCGGTTAGCCAAAGTTCCTCTCTAGTGTTCCACTGTCGTGTTACACTAAGGATTTTCAGCTGTTGCTTTTCCTGCAGGAGTCTTCATAGGTTGTTTCCGCTAATGGGAGGACGGATGATAGTTTCACAAGTTAACGAAGGCAAGATAGCCCTGGACTGTTTCGCTTGATCGCTTTTATAAAGGCATCGTCTGTCAGTATAAAGCGGATATCCACATGCTCAACTAGAAAAAATGAATGAAGATTTGCCTTTATTGCCGGTGAATTTAAGAAAATACGTCTCCTCTGCGTGTCAAGAGAGCAGAATTTTTATAGAATGGTTTTTTAAAATCATGTGCTTAAGTTTAGCACTAATTCACATCAGTCTTGTGGTCTTGTGACATGACTAATAATAGCTATAAAGTCATGAGAAAATGATTGTTAAAGTAAATGGGGCAGATATCATCAGCGAAGTGAATCAATATTTTTATTTGTCTCCTCGTTTGGAATTCTTCCTCCTTTTTGAATAAAATTTCGGACTTAACAAAAGATATGTCCATAGCATGTGGAATCACAAGGAGGATGAATGATGAAGAGAAGGCGTCATTTGTGTGTCACTCTGATGGTGAGCTTAAGTTTTGCTCTTATGATAAGTATTGTTCCCCCTCATTCTGCTAAATCTTTTACGTCACAAGTCGTGCAGCATGGAGCGATAGGGGATGACGTTATAGAATTACAGGCTCGTCTTCAATATATTGGTTACTATAAAGGGAAAATTGATGGGGTTTTTGGTTGGAGCACATACTGGGCTCTCCGAAATTTTCAACAAATCTATGGATTAAAGGTGGATGGCTTAGCTGGGTGGGGAACGAAACTAAAACTTGCCTCTGCCTCTCAGTATAATGAATCCTATGTTAAGCGGAATATGCAACAAGGTAGGGATTTTACATATTATGGGGGCACTCCATTAAGCCAGCAGTCTGGAGCATCTCAAACTGAGACCAGTGCTAAAAGCACCGTTAATCATAAGCAGGCGCCAGATCATTTACCTGAAGGTTATAGTGCTAATGACATTACGTTATTGGCCAATGCTGTCTATGGTGAAAGCCGTGGTGAACCCTATACAGGTCAAGTGGCTGTTGCGGCAGTCATTCTTAATCGAATCGATAGCTCGTTATTTCCAGATACGATATCAGGTGTTATTTTTCAACCGGGTGCATTTACGGCGGTTACAGATGGTCAAATTTGGTTAACCCCCAATAAGACAGCTAAGCAGGCTGTTTTGGATGCAATGAATGGTTGGGATCCATCTTATGGCGCTCTTTATTATTTTAATCCGGCGACAGCAACTTCAAGCTGGATTTGGGACCGTCCGCAAATCGTGCAAATTGGTAAACATATTTTTTGTAAATAGCTTGGAGGTGTAAGTATGATTAAGAACATCATCATTGGTATTTTAATAGTAGGGCTTGTTGGAATTGGTTATTGGGGCTATCTTGAGCGTCGAGATAAAAATATCATTTCAACGCAGGCAGAGAATAATTATCAGCATGCCTATCATGATTTGACCTATCATATTGATACGATTCATGATCATCTAGGAACAACACTTGGTACGCGTTCGACGAGACTTGCTGCACCTGAATTAACAGAGGTTTGGCGGTTAGCCTCTCTTGCTCGTGGAGAAATTGGTCAGCTGCCAGTCGCCTTGTTACCTTTAAATCATACAAATAATTTTTTAGCTAACCTTGGGAAGTTCACTTTCCAAACGGCTATAAAAAATGATAAAGATCAGCTAACGGATCAACAATACCAACAATTAAGCAATCTTTATCAACAATCTGGAAAAGTAGAGGGCGATTTAAGACAGGTTCAAAAGATTATTATGGACAATCATTTGAAATGGATGGATGTGGGAGTTGCACTGGCTTCAAGTAAACAGCCAAATGATAATCAGGTGATTGATGGTCTTAAAGCAGTCAATAAAAAAGTAGAAGGCTTTCAAAACGAGTGGGGACCTGCCGTGACACGTTCAAGTCTTGATCGGCGTAATCAATTGAATCGTCTGCCTGGTTCAACCATTTCCAAAAAACAAGCTGTTCAAGCTGTGAAAAACTTTATGCGTATCGATAGTGGATCATTTGATGTGCAGAAATTAGGGAAGGGTGCTGGTTACCTAGCTTATACGGTAACCGTTAACGAGCCCCAAGCTCGTAATATTGTAGTGGCTTCAGTGAGTAAAAAAGGTGGGCACATCATTTCAATGATGAAACATCGTCGTATTCAGACAACAGCGATAAGTCTCAATAGAGCAGTCAGCATAGCTTCGCAATTTTTGAATCAACATGGTTTTCAGAATCTAGAAGTGGTGAAAACCGATCAATATAATCATGAAGGTGTGGTGACATTTGCTCAAACATCGAAGAAGATTCGATTCTACCCTGCGACCATTCGTTTAAAGGTTGCTTTAGATAATGGAGAAGTGCAAAGCTTTGATGCGAGTGATTATCTCATTCACAAAAATATAGCTTCGCAACACTATAAGGCTTCTTTAACTGCTAATCAAGCCAAACAAGGTCTAAATAAAGACCTTGATATTCAGGAAACCGAGCTTGCTGTTTATGAAAATGAATTAGGGAAAAATGTGTTATGCTATACTTTTTTAGGCACGAGAAATCAGGATACTTATCGTATTTTTATTAATGCTAATACTGGTCAACAAGAAAAGGTTGAATTGCTAACAGCATAAAAGTGTATGAAAATGCATGCTGATACAGTTCCAGTGTACGTGAGTGTTATCTTGGTTGTGAAGAATCTCTCTATAACGTGCGCATTCGGGATGACTATTTTTGAGCGTATGGGCACGGTACTGCATGGGTGCTCATACCTCTTAATTTATCTCGATGGTTTCAGCATAAAGCACTCCTTATTGACGTTTATTTTTGATCAAAGAAGGGATAAAGCAATGAATAAAACAGGAGCGCAGCAAGTTGAAAAGTGGTTGCTATACCTTGTTCTTGTTCAATTGCTTGCTTTAATAATCGCTCAATTGACGATGAGTCATCTAGCTGTTGCCCCTTATTTAAATAGGGCTATTCGCTATGAAGGGGTTTATGAAGCAAAGCCATCTAGGTCCATGGATACCATTCAACATAGGTCTTATATGTGGTATGATAAAAAAGATAGACAGAAGGAGTAGCTAGAGGGGGATTTTTTGAGTTGCAAATTGCTATTGATGGACCGGCTGCTGCCGGAAAGAGCACTGTTGCGAAAATGATCGCTGACAAAATGAATTACGTTTACATAGATACAGGAGCCATGTATCGTGCAGCTACCTATAAAGCATTAAAGGAAAAGGTAGATGTTGCGGATGGCGTGGCTCTTGCCAACCTGCTACAGCATAACGAGATTGAATTAGTTCTCAATGGTGATCGACAAGCTGTGCTGTTGGAAAATCAAGATATAACTGAGGCTATTCGCTTACCTGAGGTGACCAATCATGTCTCATTTGTTTCTAAACATCCTGAAGTACGCGCAAAAATGATTGCTCGTCAACAAGAGCTTGCTTCACAAAAAAGCGTTGTGATGGATGGACGAGATATCGGAACAAAAGTGCTTCCAAATGCCCAGGTCAAAATCTTTTTAAAAGCTTCGGTTGATGAAAGAGCTGAGCGTCGTTACAAAGAACAAATAAACAAAGGAATTGAAACCCCCTTAGAAGAATTAAAGCAAGAGATTGCTCTGCGCGATCAGAGAGATCGTTGTCAGCTTGTTAAAGCTTCGGATGCTATAGAAATTGATACGACAAACCTTTCAGTTTCAGGTGTTGTAGAAGAGATTATGAAGATTATTAGGGAGAGGATTTATCAAAGTGAGCTTTTATGATGTTGCTAGAGGAGTCAGTCAATTTTTTTTAAAGTGTTTTTTTGGTGTGAAATATGTTGGGGTAGATAATTTTACAAAAATGGATCCAAATAAAGGCGTCTTACTTTGTAGTAATCATATGAGTAATTTTGATCCACCTGCTATCAGTGTAGGTTATCCGGGAGAGCTGAGCTTTATGGCAAAGGTAGAGTTATTCAAAGTCCCTGGCTTAAAACAAGTTATTACAGCTTTAAACGCTTTTCCTGTTCATAGGGGAGTGGGGGATCGCCAGGCCCTTAAGCTTGCCATTCAAATCATGAATGATGGTGGCTCTGTCATGATGTTCCCAGAAGGACATCGCTCGAAGAATGGTGAACTAGGTGAGGGGCAGTCTGGGGTTGGATTTCTCGTCTTAAAATCCGATGCTGTTGTTGTTCCAGTGGCAATCCTGGGTCGATACAAGATTTTTGGGAAGATCAAGGTGGTCTATGGCCCGCCAATTGACTTTTCTAAAGAGCGTGAACAGCGCTACAAACCAGCGGAAGTTACAGCGATTATTATGGAGCATATTCAGCGGTTGATCAATGAACAAAGTGATAAACATCGCTAATTTGAGAACGTGATAAGTAGTTATGCTTGACAAAATATCTTGTTTGTAAGAAGTTAAACTAAAGGTTTTAATTATCTTGTTTTTAAGGAGGTCACTGGCGATGGTTGATGAAGTGAACAACGAAATGACAACTTTTGATCCAATAGAGGTTGGAGATGTAGTGACTGGTATCGTTATAAAAGTGGAAGAAAAACATGCGCTTATTGACGTAAACTATAAAATTGCTGGGGTATTGCCTATCAGTGAATTGTCGAGTATACATATAGAAAAAGTGGGTGATGTTATTTCTGTTGGTGATGAGCTAACACTTAAGGTTACCAAAGTCTCTGAAGAGGATCTCGTTTTATCTAAAAAAGAAGTAGATGCCGATCAAGCATGGGATGATATCGAACGAAAATTTGATAATAAGGAAATATTTACTGTTGAGATTAAAGATGTTGTTAAAGGTGGTCTTGTTGCCGATCTTGGTGTTCGCGGATTCATGCCTGCCTCTTTAGTGGAACGTCATTTTGTTGATAGTTTTGAAGATTACAGAGGGAAAGAGTTGGACGTTAAGATCGTTGAGCTTGATCATAATAAACGTAAAGTCATTCTTTCGCATAGGGTGGTGCTTGATGCACAAGCTGATGAATTAAAACAACAAACTTTGAAAACATTAGCGGTTGGAGATGTTGTAGAGGGAACTGTACAGCGTCTAACAGACTTCGGTACATTCGTTGATATTGGCGGTGTGGACGGTCTTGTCCATATTTCTCAATTAGCGCATCATCATGTTGACACACCTTCTGATGTTGTTAGTGAGGGAGATGTAGTCAAAGTGCGTATCCTTTCCATTGATCTGGATAATGAAAGAATCTCACTATCGATTAAAGATACGCTACCAGGTCCATGGGAAGAGGCTGCTAGGAAGCTTCAGGTGGGTGACGTGATAGAAGGCGTGGTTAAACGCCTTGTTCCTTTCGGAGCATTTGTGGAGCTTTTTCCAGGTGTTGAAGGCCTTGTTCATGTTTCGGAAATTTCCCATCAACATATTGGTTCGCCCAACGAAGTATTAACTGAAGGTGATCAAGTGAAGGTCAAGGTGCTGGATGTCCACCTTGACCAGAAGCGAATATCCTTAAGCATTCGGGCTTTAGAGGAACAGCCTTCAGGTCAAGAAAGTGGGCTGATAGAACAAGAAGAATCAAAGGGATTTTCACTTGGCGATGTCATTGGTGATCAGCTGAAAAATTATAAACAATAATATTCAATATCAAGTAAACTGAAGCAATATATGCAAGAGAAGTTCCTCTAAAATGACTTTTAGAGGAACTTCTCTTCTTTAACTTAGAAAGGCATAGTGTTTAATTTTGATGAATTCCTTCCATACTGTTATCGAGGTGAGGTGGTTGGAGGGCATTTTATTTTACTGGTTGAGTTGGTGTGGCTGGATTACCGCTTTCTTTTTAATGAAAAGAGGGTGTCTGCGAACTCATTTAACGATTCATCTGCTCATCGCTATCAGTTTGTCTCAATGCTATGTTGTTATTTTTAATGAGCGGATTAATGTCATCTTTATCTATATATTACTGTTAGCATTTTATTTTTTGAAAAGGTTTACGGTTACAACTCTATGCTATCATATGGTGTGCTTTTTAAGCATTGGCATGATCTATTGTCTAGAAAAAGTGTATGTTTTGATAGACCCATCTGTGTTGCTCTTGATAGCTCCTTGGATGCTGTGTATTCCAATTGTCTTTCTCTGTCATTTTCTTACAAAGACATTCGGCAAAAGACTATTGGTTAGCGTGATCGGTATGTGCTTGGGCGAATTGCTCTACTCCTTCGCTTTAGACCCTTTGCCACACACTATAGGTCGTTTTGCGTTTTTAGATAACCTTGGATTGATTGTCCTATTAACGGTTGCTTATCATGTCTTACAACAGGCTTTACGTCATTTAAAATCCCAATATGTACCGTCATTACAAAAACGTGTTTCTAAGTAACGAAATACGTTTTATTTCATGCTATAAAGGATAGAGAGCGAATTTCCAAGGCGTAAAAATATTTTGTGAATAATTGTTAAATGAAATGTTCTTAGAATTTAAATTGTTTCTTACGAGGTTTTTTGATAAGATTAAAACGCCTTTGAAGTCAAATGGTCAGAGGTGTAAATACATCATGTTTATATATAAAAAACAATAGTAATAAAGTTAAGCCAGGTGTTTATTGTATTGAAAGATGATGTATCATTATGGAAAGGATGTCCGTTATGGGTCAAGCAGTAGTTGCAATCCTTGGTCGCCCAAATGTAGGGAAATCGACGATTTTCAATCGCATTGTTGGTGAAAGAATGGCGATTGTTGAAGATACACCAGGTGTCACTCGTGACAGACTATATGGAGAAGGTGATTGGTTAGGTCGTAGCTTTCATGTAATCGATACAGGAGGCATAGATATTGGAGATGAGCCACTTCTTGTAAAAATGAGAGAACAGGCGGACTTGGCCATAGAGGAAGCAGACGTCATTGTATTTATAGTTGATGGGAGCGAGGGTATTACTGGGGCAGATGAAGAAGTTGCACAATTGCTCTATCGTTCAAAAAAGCCGGTGATTCTCGGCGTCAATAAAATTGACAATCCTGAGCGCTTACAAAATCTTTACGAATTCTATTCTTTAGGATTAGGGGAGCCTATCGGTATTTCTGGAGCCCATGGTGTTGGGATGGGTGATTTATTAGATGCTTGTGTCGCTCATTTTGCTGATGAAGAGGAAGAACATTATGATGAATCGACCATAAAATTCTCATTAATTGGTCGCCCAAATGTAGGGAAATCCTCCCTTGTTAATGCCATCTTAGGGCGAGAACGTGTCATTGTCAGCAATATACCTGGTACGACAAGGGATGCGATTGACTCTTCTTTTGAAAAAGATGGGCAAGAGTATGTCATTATTGACACGGCTGGGATGCGCAAAAGAGGGAAAGTATACGAAAGGACAGAAAAATATAGTGTATTGAGAGCGCAGAGAGCGATTGAACGTTCCGATGTGGCCTTGGTTGTTCTTGATGGAGAAGAAGGGATCATTGAACAGGATAAAAAAATCGCTGGTTATGCTCATCAAGCAGGACGAGCTATTATTATTGTGGTCAATAAATGGGATGCTGTCACAAAAGATGATAAGACCATGGACGCTTTCAGACGTGATATCAGGGAACAATTTCGCTTTTTAAGCTATGCTCCGATTGTCTTTGTGTCTGCTAAAACCAAACAAAAGCTGCATCAGCTCTTGCCAGTGGTGAATCAGGTGGCGGAGAATCACAGTTTCCGTGTGCAGACAAGCATGCTAAATGACGTGTTGATGGACGCCATTGCTTTAACACCTCCGCCAAGCGATAAGGGGCGTCGGTTGAAGATTTATTATGGTACTCAAGTCGCTACTGAGCCACCGAATTTTGTCTTTTTTGTCAATGATAGTGAATTGCTTCATTTTAGCTATGAGCGTTATTTAGAAAATAAGATCCGTGAAACTTTTGGTTTTGTTGGTACACCGATTAAAATCAGTCCAAGAAATAAGCGAGAATAGAGGAGAAGCGTAGTGGTTTTGAGTATTATATCATGTGTGATCGCCTATTTATTGGGATCGATAAGCTTTAGTTATATTTTTACTAAGCTAATCAAGAAAGTCGATATCCGTGAGTATGGAAGCAAGAACGCTGGAGCGACAAACGCGGCGCGTATATTAGGAACGGGTCCAGCTGTCATTGTATTTATATTAGATATTCTAAAAGGCGTAGTAGCTGTTCTGATTGCTTTTGCTTTTCACTTAACCGATTGGGGCGTAGCTTTATCGGGCTTATGTGCCATTCTAGGTCATGTGTGGTCTATTTATTATGGATTTAAAGGTGGGAAAGGTGTAGCCACTACCATTGCGCTGTTTCTTATGCTCATGTGGTTGCCGACACTTATTGCGGCTGTCGTTGCCCTTCTGCTTATCTTATTCACACGTTACATATCTTTAGGATCACTGGCATTTATTCTTACTCCGATCGTTGCATTGATTTTAGGTGGCTATTCAGCAAGCTATATTATTGTTTCTGCAGTCATCTCTTTGTTAATTATTTGGAAGCATAGAAGCAATATCCGGCGTTTGATCCAGGGAACTGAAAGTAAATTTGGTTCAAAGATAAAAGACGTTTAATTGAAAACCATTTATGGGAGGTCTTTTTATGAAGCCAACCGTTGCGGTTCTGGGTTCAGGAAGCTGGGGGACGGCGCTCTCTATTGTCCTTGCTGATAACGGACAGTCAGTCAATTTATGGAGTCGCAGAAAAGAACAAGCTGATGAGATTAATTCAATCCATATCAATCGACGCTATCTTTCTGATATTGAACTCCCTAAACAAATTCATGCTGTGCATCAATTGGGTGAGGCTGTAAACCAAGTGAGGACGATTCTCTTAGTGACGCCGACTTCGAGTATACGCGATGTCTTAGCACAATTAAGAAGCCATCTGAAGGAATCTGTTGTCATAGTCCACGCTTCCAAAGGTATCGAACCGAGGACATCAAAACGTATTTCGGAAATTATTGAAGAGGAAATTCCTGAGTCTTTACGCAAAGCTGTGGTTGTCCTTTCTGGACCCAGTCACGCAGAAGAGGTTTCCTTAAGGCAGCCAACGACAGTCACGGTGTCGTCGAAAGAGAGCAAAGAGGCAGACTATATTCAAGATTTGTTCATCAATCGCTATTTTAGAGTGTATACCAATGATGATCTGATTGGTGTTGAAATCGCCGGGGCACTGAAGAATATCATCGCTTTGGGTGCAGGGATTTCTGATGGTCTTGGTTATGGTGATAATGCAAAGGCAGCTCTTATTACACGTGGTTTGGCAGAAATGACACGTTTGGGGGTAGCTCTAGGGGCTCATCCATTAACTTTTACAGGGCTTGCTGGCATGGGGGATTTAATTGTCACTTGCACAAGCATGCATAGCCGTAATTGGAGAGCGGGCAATCTGCTTGGCAAAGGTCATACTCTTAATGAAACATTGGAGCGGGCGGGGATGGCTGTGGAAGGGGTACGAACAGCAGAAGCAGTCCACTATTTATCAGAAAAGGTAGGCATTGAAATGCCTATTTCTGAATCTATCTATAATGTGTTGTTTAATAATAAACAGCCAAAGGATGCTGTGGATGAATTAATGAATAGAGATAAGCGTCATGAGTATCGTGATATTCACGAACTGTATTCTTCAAAATTCTATAAAGAATAGTGGTGCCTTTTTTCTAAAGGTTTGGGGTATACGATATTCACCATGAAAGTTCTCACGCCATATACTGTTTTGAAAGCGTGGGAAAAGGAGGGCTTTCATGGATTCTAAGCATCCGTTATTTGATCAAATAGAAAAGAAAACCAATGTCAAAAAAGAAGATATTTTTGCTTTGGCTCAGTCCGTAGCAAACGCTGACTTTCGAGATGAAGAAACAGTTAGAAACATCGTGACGCGCGTCGCACGATTAGCTAATGTAGACGTTTCTAAAGAGAAAGAAGATAAGATTGTTAAAGCAGTAACAAGCAATAACATGCCTTTAAATATTTCTTCCTTAGCAAACATGTTTAATCAAAAGTAAAACTAGGCCATTGTCATCTACAGGAAGATGTCTTATGGCATAAGCTATAGTGTATATGTAAAAATATCCTAATGAAGAGCTGTTATTTCACAGAAGGTTTTAGTCACTGACCGAAAGAATATATATTTTCTTTCGGTTTTTAATGACGTGAAATAATGTAGGACTTATATTTTAAGGTGTTGTGGAATGATAAAAAAGTAAGGCTCGCATAGCTCTTCATATGTGGTTGGCGTGCGAAATACAAGGGTGATATCATGCTATAGTGTCAGACATTGTTGTCTATACATCATTAATCTTGTGGGCGCTTCTGGCTGTGCTAAACTGTGTGAGTTAAAGTACAGATGGAAGCATAAGGTTGATTTTTTGATTAAAAATCACTAAAAAACTGGGTTAAGGTGTTCTTCCAAGACAATTAGAGTCATGAAAATAAAATAAGCATGATTAATCCTCTACAACAATAGTCTATATTGTGAGAGGGTTATTTTTGTTTTTTGAACTTATATTTTGTGATTTACGAATGAATGAGCATATTTGATGGACAAAGTCATAGTATATAATACGCGCATATGACTTTTGGTGATTAAGTTGATCGGGAGGGTTTAAATTGGAAAGAGTCGATATATTTAAGGATATCGCCGAAAGAACGGGGGGAGACATCTATCTAGGTGTTGTGGGGGCTGTTCGTACTGGTAAATCCACTTTTATTAAAAAATTTATGGAGCTAGTTGTTCTCCCCAATATTGAAGAAGATGCTGAAAGAGCAAGAGCTCAGGATGAGTTGCCACAAAGTGGAGCGGGTCGGCAGATCATGACGACTGAACCTAAATTTATTCCTAATAATGCTGTAGAAGTTCAAGTTGATGACGGATTGAAGGTCAACATTCGTTTAGTGGATTGTGTAGGATATGCCGTTCAAGGAGCAAAGGGATTTGAAGATGAAAATGGTCCTAGGATGGTGCATACCCCTTGGTATGATGAGCCTATACCCTTTCAAGAAGCGGCAGAATTTGGTACAAGAAAAGTTATACAAGAGCATTCAACCTTGGGTGTTGTTGTGACAACAGATGGCAGTATAGGGGACTTAGGGCGCCATGATTATTTAGAGGCTGAAGAACGTGTTGTGGAAGAATTAAAAGAAGTCGGTAAACCCTTTATCATGATCGTTAATTCAGAGCATCCTCGGCATCTTGAAACGGTGGCATTGCGTAATGAATTGATTGAGAAATATGATATTCCTGTATTAGCACAAAGCATAGAAAATATGACTGAGCAGGATATTAATAATATCCTTCGAGAAGCACTCTATGAGTTTCCTGTTTTAGAAGTTAATGTCAATCTGCCGAGATGGGTGATGGTGCTTCGTGAAGATCATTGGTTAAGACAAAGCTATGAAGAAGCGGTGAAGGAAACGGTGAAGGATATCAAACGACTGCGTGATGTGGATCGAATGGTTGGGCATTTTAATGCATTTGAATTCATTGAGGATGCTCAGCTTGCGGGGATGGAAATGGGGCGTGGGATTGCGGAGATTAATTTATATGCACCTGATGATCTCTACGATCAAATTCTTAAAGAAGTCGTTGGAGTAGAAATTAGGGGTAAAGATCATCTGCTTCAACTGATGCAGGAATTTGCCGATGCTAAAAGGGAATATGATCAAGTCGCTGAGGGATTGAAAATGGTCAAACAGACAGGTTACGGGATTGCCTCACCTGCTTTATCTGATATGAGCCTGGATGAGCCAGAAATCATTCGCCAGGGTTCACGATTTGGTGTCAGATTACGTGCGGTTGCCCCATCCATACACATGATTAAAGTCGATGTAGAATCAGAATTTGCTCCTATCATTGGTACTGAAAAACAAAGTGAAGAGCTTGTGCGCTATTTAATGCAAGATTTTGAAGATGATCCCCTGTCTATTTGGAATTCAGATATATTTGGACGCTCGCTAAATTCCATTGTTCGAGAAGGGATATCAGCCAAATTATCTTTGATGCCTGAAAATGCTCGTTATAAGCTAAAAGAAACCTTAGAGCGTATTATTAATGAAGGCTCAGGTGGACTGATTGCCATCATCTTATAATGATTGAGGCCCCCCTTAAAAAGAGGGGTCTTTTTTTGTTTTCCGATACAATGAAAAGCTTGTTTAGATAATAAATGACATTATCAAAAAGAACGTGATTGAATTTTAAAAATAAAGGTTATAAAATGATAAATATCATAATTTTTATAAAATTTTTAGTTTTTTTAGATAAAAAATGGTATTTTGTGGTTTTTTTAAATGAAATTCGGTGATAATTTTAAAAAGTTGTTGAATTATTGCTTAAGTTCCTTTAAGATAGCGTTGAAAACAGATTTTTGTCAGAAGGGTAAAGCAAAGAGGCTTGAGAGGAGGTGAAGGCATTGAATAAAACGGAACTCGTAAACGCTGTTGCTGAAATGACTCAGCTTTCTAAAAAAGATTCAACTCAAGCTGTTGATGCTGTATTTGATGTGATTACTAGTGCCTTGAAAAAAGACTCAAAGGTTCAAGTAATTGGTTTTGGTAATTTCGAAGTACGTGAACGTTCAGCTCGTAAAGGGCGTAACCCACAAACGGGTGAAGAAATTGAAATTAAAGCTAGCAAAGTGCCAGCATTTAAGCCAGGAAAAGCCCTTAAGGATGCTGTCAAGTAATTTTACATAGGGCAAAAGAGTCACGAATGTGGCTCTTTTTTCTTTTGGAAAGAAAAAGGTTATGGATACATGCCATAAAGATGATTTTGTTTGATTTGTATATCTATGATTGCGAAACGCTCTTGTCTTAATTTATAATAAATGGTGGGTTGACATTTGTAGAAATAGACTATTATACAATTGAATGGAGGAGTTACCGTGAGCGTTGATCACGATAAAATAGAAAAAGCAGTTACCATGATTTTAGAGGCAGTGGGAGAGGATCCAAAACGAGAAGGCTTGTTAGAAACGCCCAAGCGCGTTGCTCGTATGTACGAAGAAATTTTTCAGGGCTTAAATCAAGATCCTCGAGATTATTTTGCAACAGTTTTTAATGAGGATCACGAGGAGCTTGTGTTGGTCAAAGATATCCCCTTTTATTCAATGTGTGAACATCATTTGGTTCCATTTTATGGACAGGCTCATATTGGCTACATTCCAAAAGGTGGTAGAGTCACGGGTCTCAGCAAACTAGCCAGAGCTATCGAAGCTGTTGCTAAACGACCACAGTTACAGGAAAGAATTACGTCAACGATCGCTAATTCCATGGTTGACATGCTTGACCCACATGGTGTTATTGTTGTGGTTGAATCAGAGCATTTATGCATGACTATGCGCGGTGTTAAAAAGCCAGGATCAAAAACAGTCACTTCTGCTGTTAGGGGAGTTTTTGAGCATGACGCTTCTGCGCGTTCTGAAGCTATGATGCTCATTAAAGGATAGGAAAATCATTAAATGATGGGTTATTTATTTAAAGATATTTGCATTTGCATTCGTCAAAGCTGGGGATTGTCCCTTTCTTTTGTGCTCATTTAAGTCTTGTGCTATAATAGACAAGTGGGTTTGAAAGTCAAGGGATTTTTTGCATTGCTTGATGCGTATATATGCATAAAATATTGATTTTCCCAGTAAATGAGGGATGTGTCATATCATGGGTAACGAGCTTATCACGATAAAAAGAAGAATACAACAAGCCATACAACATCCAATACTTGATCAATATATACAAAAAATAGAGATAGATGAAGATAGGCTTTTTGTCCTCGAAAAAATGTTTGCTGAGTCTTCTTTTTCCTTTGATCCGAGTGAAGAGTACATTACGTCTATCATACTGTGTCAAATGGCTTCTGAATTGCATGATGCCATCACATTAGATGCATTGAACGATTCGAGAGACATTAAAGCGAGACAACTCATGATTTTAGCGGGCGACTATTATAGTACTCAAATTCATTGTGTATTAGCTGATCTAAAGGATTTTAAAATGCTTGGACATTTATCCGATGCTGTGGTAGAACTAAATGCACGTAAGGTGGATGTTTTTAGTGCTGATTTCCATTGGCAACAGATTTTTGATTTTTTTTATGATATTGAATCCATCATACTTTCTAAGATAGCTACTGTTCTTGGTATGCGTCATTGGATGCCCATGATAGCACGCTACTTCACCTTAAAGCGTGTCTTACATGAAACAGAACGATGTTATCAGGGATCGCCTAGTCAAGTGTTGCAGGCTATTTTTGAAAAAAGACCGGAAAAGAAAAAACAATTTGTTCAAGCTGCTGAGTCCTTTATAGGAAAATTGGTTGGGAAAATTGAGAAGGATCTACAAGAAGGTTTGCCTTTTTTATCACAACTTAGCCTTATGAAGTCACATTGGGATGAACAAACAATGCGTTTTTCTATGAGATGAGTATTAAAGAAGGTTTTTGTCATGAACGAAGAAAAAAGTAAAAGAGTACACCATGTTTTTGAGAACATCTATAAAAAATATGATTTTATGAATTCCTTAATCAGTTTTAATCGGCACAAAGCATGGAGAAAAAAGGCGATGTGTCTCATGAATATTCAAGCTGGAGCACATGCACTTGATGTGTGCTGTGGTACTGGAGATTGGGCAGTGGCACTTAGCAGAGCCGTTGGTTCAGAAGGTCGAGTGAACGGATTGGATTTTAGTCAAAACATGCTGTCGGTAGCTCATCTTAAAATCGAACAAGCTCAGCTGAATAATGTACAATTTGATCATGGTGATGCCATGCAGCTTCCCTATGCTGATAATATCTTTGATTATGTGTCTATCGGTTTTGGTCTTCGGAATGTGCCCGATTATTTAACAGTTTTAAAGGAAATATATCGTGTCTTAAAACCAAGCGGAACACTTACTTGCTTGGAAACCTCTCAACCAACATTACCTATCTATACACAATTATATTTCTTTTATTTTCGGTTTGTAATGCCACTCTTCGGTAAGGTGTTTGCTAACAGCTATAATGAATATGCTTGGTTACAAGAATCAACAAGAAATTTTCCTGATAAAATAACGCTCGTTGCGTTATTCAAGGAAGCGGGTTTTCATTCCGTTCAATTTACTTCATTAACCTGTGGTATTGCGGCTATCCACCAAGGTCAAAAGCTTTAGATCGTGCAGGGATCACGAGACTCCCAATCTAATATAAAGGTGAAAATTTAATGAACTTAGCTATAATATATAAAGAGATGAGTTTGGACATCAAAGCAATTGAGAAGGCACTCGGACGGATTATTTCAGTGAAGCAACCCATTTTAACTGAAGCTTCTTCTCAATTGTTAAATGCTGGTGGTAAGCGCATGCGTCCTATTTTGGTCTTACTTGCTTCCAGATACGGAGATCGCCATTATGAAGAGGTAGCGAAGACAGCTGTCACGTTGGAGCTGATACATATGGCATCTCTAGTTCATGATGACGTGCTTGATGACTCGGATGTTCGTCGTGGGGCGCAAACAGTTAAAGCGCGTTGGAATAACCGAGTTGCCATGTACACAGGCAATTTCATATTTGCTAAAGCGTTAAATATGGTGGCAGAAATTGAACATCCACAAACTCATCAAATTCTCTCTCATTCATTAAAGGAAATTTGTTTGGGGGAGCTTAAGCAAATTGAGGATCAATATAATTGGAATCAAACAATTCGCCATTATTTACGAAGGATAAAAAGCAAGACAGCGCTTTTATTAGCTGTTAGCTGTCAGTTGGGAGCCATGTCAGCTGGTGCTAGTACTGCAATATGTCGTGATCTTTATTATTTTGGTTATTATATAGGCATGTCCTATCAAATCATTGATGATATTCTAGACTTCGTGAGTACAGAAGAAGAATTAGGGAAGCCTGTGGCTAGTGATATTCGTCAAGGAAATGTTACCTTACCAACTCTGATAGCTCTGAGAAAAAATCAGCGGGTGGCTAAGCAGCTATTGATGTTGCTTAAAATACCTAATAAAAGTGATGAAGATTGGAATAAAGTGATACAATTAATAAGAGATTCTGGGAGTATTAATGAAGCTGAGGAGATCAGTGCCCGCTTTACTAATAAGGCCTATCAAAGATTAAAACGGTTGCCTGATGTAGAAGTCACAAAGCAAATGCACTGGATTGCTGATTATATGAGTAAAAGAAAACATTGATTGGCAGACGGTAGGCGATGTTCATCGTTGATTTATAGGTGATTTAAGCATATTTTTTAGATGAGATTCTAAGAGTGGGGAGGATACATACTATGGAAAGAACCTTTTTGATGATAAAGCCTGATGGTGTGCAGCGGAACCTGATTGGAGAAATTGTTTCACGTTTTGAGAAAAAAGGTTTTCAATTGGTTGGTGCAAAGCTCATGCAAATTTCTCAAGAATTGGCAAATGAGCATTATGCTGAACATAAGGAGAAGCCGTTTTTTGGTGATTTGGTCAGCTTTATCACTTCCAGCCCTGTTTTTGCGATGGTATGGGAGGGTAAGGATGTGATTGCGGTAGCGAGGAAAATGATGGGGGCAACCAATCCTGTTGAGGCCTTGCCGGGAACCATACGCGGTGATTATGGTTTAGAAACAAGTCACAATATTATTCACGGATCAGACTCTCTTGAAAGTGCTAAAAGGGAAATTGCACTTTTTTTCTTAGAATATGAAATGTTTTCTTATGACAAAGTAATTAATCAATGGGTTTATTGATTTTTTAAGCGACTGGAACAAAATTCGATCATTGAAAAGAGTGATATTCGCCAATACGTTTTGGTTTTGGTAGGTACCACTCTTTTTTTGACGCACAGGATGTGCTAGCTTCGGCGTTGGCACATGGACGTGCTGGGTTTAGCCGAAGTTGCTTATTTATCGCTTTCCGCAGGCAACGCTTCAATTCTTATTGTTCCACTGTGGTGTCACACTAAGGATTTTCAGCTGTTGTTTTTCCCGCAGGAGTCTTCGTAGGTTGGCTTCCGCTAATGGTAGAATTGACATGCTCTTAAGTGTTCATAATGCCTTGGAATATTCATGATAAAAGAGGGGTTCGTTCTGTATCCGCAGACTGGTTATGCACTAGTCTCTTTGTTTTTAATTTAAAGGCTTGCGCATTTATCCATGTTTCTATAAAATAATTTAAGAAAACTTGTTCTTTAATATAATATATAGTGCCTATTTTTCAATAGATGCTAGTATTGTGGTTTTTAAGAATTGAAAGTATTGTGGGAGGGTCAACTTGCATGCAAGATGATTACCGCTTGTTTCAAGAGCGGATCTTTAAATTGACAGGGATTGATTTGACCTTGTATAAAGAAGATCAAATGAAACGGCGTCTATCCAGCTTGAAAGCTAAGTATGGTGTAGCGTCATTCATTGATTATTATGAACAATTGAAACGCTCGCCACAATTACTTGAAGAATGTCTTGATAAGATTACGATCAATGTCACTGAGTTTTTTCGTAATAAGCAACGATGGGATATCCTAGAAAAAAAGATATTGCCGAATCTTATTGCCAACAAAAAGGACAGGCTCAAGGTATGGAGCTCTGCTTGTTCAACAGGGGAAGAACCCTATTCATTATTCATGTTATTATCGAAATATCTCAATGATTCCAGCTATGATATTCTAGCGACTGATATTGATCCAAAAGCTTTAAATAGTGCGAAGCGTGGCGTGTATCCAGAACGTGCTTTAAAAGAGGTCTCAGACATTGAACGAAAGACTTATTTTATTAAAAGAGAAGGTGGTTGGGAGATCAATGATCGACTGAGGAGCCATCCTGTGTGTTTTCGATCTTTGAATTTACTAGCTGATCGCTTTGAGAAGAATTTTGATCTGATATTGTGTCGAAATGTTGTGATTTATTTTACAGATACCGCTAAGCATGCGCTTTATGGTAAATTGGCAAGAGCTTTAACAGATGAGGGAGTCTTATTTGTAGGGAGCACTGAGCAAATATTTAATCCGCAGCAATACGGTCTCGAACCAATTGAGACCTTTTTTTATAAAAAAACATCTTAAGGAGCGTTAATATGCGATTTTTAACTGCAGGGGAATCTCATGGACCACAGCTTACACTCATTATTGAAGGATTTCCAGCTGGGTTGGCTGTGAGTGTTGATGACATAAATGAGGAGTTACGTCGTCGTCAAGGTGGCTACGGTCGTGGTCGACGGATGGTTATCGAAAAGGATCAAGTACAAATGGTTGGTGGAATTAGGCACGGCTATACGACAGGAGCACCCATTGCTCTCGTTATTGAAAATAAAGACTGGAAGAATTGGACGGAAATTATGGGTTCAGATCCTATTGATGATCCAGAGTCTGTAAAAAAACAGGTGACTCGTCCCCGTCCTGGGCATGCTGATTTGAATGGGGCTATAAAATATGGGCACACAGATATGCGCAATGTTTTGGAACGATCATCTGCCCGTGAGACGGCTGCACGCGTTGCAGTTGGAACAATTGCTAAGCTTTATCTCAAAGCTTTAGGTGTTGAGCTTGCTAGTCGTGTTGTGGAAATTGGTGGAGCAAAGGATGAATCTAAGCTTCCGGATAGTATTGAGGATCTCCGTTCCATCACTGAGGGATCTGAAGTGAGATGTTTGGATAAAGATGCGGAAGAAGCTATGAAAAAAGTGATTGATGAGGCTAAGGAAAATGGAGACTCTGTTGGTGGCATTGTAGAAACCATTGCAGTTGGGCTTCCAGTGGGGCTTGGCAGTCATGTTCACTATGATGTTAAGCTGGATGCAAAAATTGCTATGGCTGTTATGAGTATCAATGCATTTAAAGGCGTAGAATTTGGTGAAGGGTTTGCGATGGCAAGTTTACCTGGTAGCCAAGTGCATGATGAAATTCAATGGTCCAAGGAGACGGGGTATACGCGTAAGACAAACCGTTTGGGCGGATTTGAAGGCGGGATGACAACGGGCATGCCAATGGTGGTTCGTGGAGTTATGAAGCCAATTCCAACGCTCTATAAACCACTTCAAAGTGTGGATATTAAAACCAAGGAGCCTTTTGAAGCTAGTATTGAGCGCACAGATAATTGCGCTGTACCAGCAGCAAGTATTGTATGTGAGCATATGGTGGCTTGGGAGCTTGCAGTGGCTATGAAAGAAAAATTTGGTGGCGATCGCATGGAAGATATAGGTCAAGCTGTTGAGATGCATCGCAAACGGTCAGTAGCTTTTTGATGGAACGGTTGGATATCCAAACGCCGCATAAGACATACCCTGTGATTATTGATGATGGTATACGTTTTAAAATCACTGAATTTTTACCGAAAGTTTATTCTGCTTATGTGATTATTTCTGATGATCATGTAGCACCGTTGTATTTAGAAGATGTTAAGACGTCATTGTCTTTTAGCGATAATGTGTTTGATTGTGTGGTACCTGCTGGGGAAATGGCAAAGAATTTTACCACTTATAAGGGCTTAATCGATGAACTTGTCGCTCTTAATCTAGATAGGAATAGCTGTGTGATTGCCCTCGGAGGTGGTGTGATTGGTGATTTGGCTGGGTTTGTGGCAGCTACCTTTTTAAGAGGTGTTGCTTTTGTGCAAATGCCAACGACGCTACTCTCGCATGATAGTAGCATTGGTGGTAAGGTTGGCATCAATCATGAAAACGGCAAAAATATGATCGGAGCTTTTTATCATCCAGAAGCAGTACTGTATGATACGGAATGTTTGAAGACATTGCCTCCAGATGAATGGCGTTCAGGTCTTGCTGAGATTGTGAAGCATGCCATTATCGATTCTCCGGAGCTTTATCATAGAATGCAGAAGGAAATACCATCTTTTGATGACATAGATTTAAATATGTTTGCACCTTTATTAAAAGCAGCGATGGCAGTCAAGGTGAATATTGTCATAAAAGACGAATTCGAAGCGGGGATGCGTAAATTTCTTAATTTTGGGCATACTTTAGGTCATGCCATAGAGAAAGAGTTAGGTTACGGTGCTCTGAGTCACGGAGAAGCTGTTGCTATCGGTATGATTTTTGCTCTGCGTTTAAGTGAACGTGTTTATCACATAAAATTACCAATAGAGGACATCATTGAATGGTTTGAACATTTAAGCTTGCCCATCGATATTCCGAGAGGTTTAACGACACAGCAATTGCTAAAGCGAATGAAGTATGATAAAAAACGGTTAGATGGTCAAATTATGTTTGTATTATTAAAGGAAATTGGCAAACCAGAGGTCGTTCCGGTAGAGGATGGGGTCATTGCTGATTTATTAGCAACATCAATTGAAGAGTAAGAGAACAATGAAAAAGCGTCTAAACTCTATCACTTTCACTCTATTTAGCGTGAAATGCAGTAACGGAATGGGATAATGAAAAATAGCTAAAATTTAGAGTCTTGTCAAGTGATATTAGAATGTTGTTCGACATCATCGAATCAGCTAATAGTTTAAATGTAGATTTGTGCTGTGAGGAGATGGAATTGATGAAGGTTAAAATCAATCGTCATGCTGCCAAGCAATTGCAAAAAATGTTGGAAATGAACGAAGCGGAAGGACAAATGATTCGAGTTGCGGTATCTCATATGCATGAAGACCACGCTCACTATGAAATCAGGTTTGATACGCCACAAGAATATGATGAAATTGTTAAAACAGATAAGGATATCGATATTCTTTTGGATACACGAGAGGCATTTTTAGACGGTATTTGGATTCAATATTTCTTTGTTCCAGAAGAAGGATTTGTTATTACTAACTCATCAAAAAGCGGTGATCATCATCGTTAAGCGTGTCAAAAGTAGCAATCTAAACCCCTAAGGTGATCGATTACCTAGGGGTTGTTTTTAGACGATTAGTCCTATTTTGGGTTTGAAAGTCTATATAGTGAAGAACAATGGCGATGTCCTTTCGTTTTAATTGTTGAGAACATGGTCGACAAGTCGGTCGTGAGGAGCTGAAATCATGAACTTAGCGTACACAATCTGTTTCTTGCGACAGGGTGAGAATGTTCTCATGCTCAATCGCTTGAAATCACCAGAGATGGGCATTTGGAATGGCGTTGGCGGGAAATTGGAACCTGGGGAGAAACCGAAAGCATGTGCATTAAGAGAAATATATGAAGAGACGGGTATTCAGTTAACCGATGTGCAGGATAAAGGTGTTGTGACTTGGAATAGTGAAGGAGGAATGTATGTTTTTATTGCCACTTTACCTCCTGATTTTACATATATCACTCCTAAGGTGACGGATGAAGGAATCTTAGATTGGAAGCCAATTCCATGGCTGATTGATGCTCGTAATGGAGGTATAGCCCAGCATATTAAACGGGCTCTAACACGTTTTTTTGATGATCCTGAAAACTATGAGCATCGCTGTTACTTTAATGATGAAGGACAACTTGAAACCTTTATGAGCATCCCTTTACAAGCTAATACGGATTAAAGTTAGGCAAATTCATTGAATTAGCAAGTAAAATGTTTAATAGTATCTTGAGTCAAAGATTTTTAAATTTTTACTAATGATTGGAGGTAGAATTAATGAAAGCTGTATTGTTGAAAGAGTTTGGAAATGCAGATCAGCTTTATATTGGGGAGTATGAAAAACCGGAGCCAAAGAATCTTGAAATTTTGGTTAAAGTCCAAGCTACGGCTCTTAATCGAGCGGATATAGCGCAGAGAGAGGGGCACTATGCTTCTCCAAAAGGATCGAGTCCTTTAATGGGACTAGAGCTTGCTGGCATTGTTGAAGAAGTAGGTTCAGAGGTTACCATGTGGAAAAAGGGAGATCGGGTATTTGGATTGCTCGGTGGCGGAGGGTACGCCGAATATGCCGTTATCCCTGAAAAGATGGCAATGGCTATCCCAGAGGCTATGAAGATGGAACATGCCGCTGCTATTCCAGAGGTTTTTTTAACCGCTTATCAAACGTTGTTTTGGGTAGGGCATTTACAGAAGGGAGAACGTGTTCTCGTTCATGCTGGAGCGAGTGGTGTTGGTACGGCAGCTATTCAATTAGCAAAGCAAGCGGGGGCAGAAGTTGTAGCTACGGCGGGATCAGATGAAAAGCTACAAGCATGCCGGGATTATGGGGCAGATCTTGTGATTCATTACAAGACAGAGGCATTTGACCAAGTCATAGAGTCGGTTTATGGCGAGGCTGCTATTGATGTCATCCTTGATTTTATAGGGGCATCTTATTGGGAGAAAAATATGAAGGTGACAGCAGTCGACGGTCGCCATGTCTTCATTAGTACTCTAGGAGGATCACAGCTTGACCAGTTTGATTTGAGGCAGCTAATGGCTAAGCGTGCTACTCTGGCAGGAACGACGCTCCGATCAAGGGATTTGGATTATAAACAACGTCTCACAGAAGAATTTGCACTATGGGCTTTGCCGCTTTTTAAGTTGGGAAAAATCAAACCTGTGGTTGATCGTATTTTTCCGATCGAAGAGGTAAAGAAAGCACATGCCTATATGGAAGCAAATAAAAATATAGGAAAAATCGTTCTTTCTATATAATTTTTGTAGAAAAGGTCGACTTATATATGGTGTAATAGTTGTTTTTGTGGAATCGGTTGTCACTTGGTGACTTTAATTAGGATATCAGGTGACACTATTTTTAAACGATCGTTTAATTTTGACAAATAGCATGCTGATTCTGGTTTTAGAAGGAAAGAGAAAATAGAGCGAATAAATTAGTCATCTTGCTCACTCCATTCACTACAATAGGACTGTTCCATTCCATCCCAAACAATTAAGAGGTTGTGTATATTTAAGCAGCCCGTTGTTGGGGTGAATCCACGTCCGTTACAATATGGATATAGACCCATCCCTTTCATTTTGGAGCGATGTTTTTCTTGTTTTGCTATGTTTTCCACTCTTAAAATTTATAAAATCATTTCATTCGTATGATCCCACTTTGATGTTTTATTATAGTAGTTTGATGACTGTTTTTTATACTTATGGGTAGTTTATTTAACATTAAAAGAACTTCTTTATGGTTAAAGAGATCTGAATAGTATCAGATTACATAGAAATAAATTTAATAATCAAATGACAAATATTAATATTTGTCATTTGATTATTTGTATGCTATACTGCTTTTAAAGGAGGTGCTTATGGCTTAGTGGTCGTGAGTTTATGAAAAAGAATGTAGAAGCATTATCAAAAGATCAAATACTTTTAGCTACAGAAGAAACAATCAGGCGATTTGGTGTCGATAAAACATCTGTAACTGATGTGGCTAAGACCTTGAATGTTAGTCATGGAACTATCTACCGCCATTTTAAAAGCAAAGCAGAACTTCTGGAGGGAACTACAGAAAGATGGCTGAATGAAACAATCATTGTCCCTTTGACTGTTGTTTATGAAGATCGTTCATTGCAAGGGATAGACGCTGTAAAAACCTACATTCAAACATTGAGTGAATTAAAAAGAAGTTATGCTCATCAGGAGAGGGAATTATTTGCTGTTTATACTAAGGTAACTGAAGAGGCGGCAGATCTTGTTGAACAACATATCCGTTGTATGCTGGAGCAAATGAGTAAAATGATTGAACGTTCTGATTTAAAGGTGCATGATGCTAATCGCTTGGCGCAATCCATCTTTTTTGCAACCATTCGATTTCATCACCCATCCCACTCACATGAATGGGATA
>Ga0154003_1000004_pt1 | contig 79046 bp, 60 predicted proteins | sample TSFL087MetaG_FD_104679 | JGI IMG/M metagenome (GOLD analysis project Ga0154003, IMG submission 104679) | Attine ant fungus gardens microbial communities from Florida, USA - TSFL087 MetaG | ecosystem: Host-associated > Fungi > Mycelium > Unclassified | place: USA: Florida, Lake Talquin State...
AAAGGGGAGGGTAAATTTATTTATAATTTATTTTTATAATTTTTGTAACTTTTTTATTAACTTTAAACATTGAAATACTTTTATATCTTTTTTATTTTCTGGCCCACAAGCACAAGTTTTTTTCACTACGTTAAACAGAGCTACATTTTCTACAGTCAGCCTTATTTATATACGATTTTTGTACACACTTTTAAATTTGGTATGGCAGTAGGATTCATTAACTTTTTATTAAATTTTACCAATTCAAACACATTAATATAAAGTATTGTCTAAATTGCCTAATTATAATACATATATTTAAGTAAAATAATAACTTAGATTTGTTTGTTTGGAGTAAGTTCGTGTGTTTAACGGTATTTAACTAGCCTTAACTAGAGCTATAAAACATAATAATATTTATCTATAGCCATAAGTTATTTTGGTTATTGGTCTTAATGATTTTAACACAGCCTTATTAAATATATGATTTAAGGATGAATTTAATTATGTCTAAACTTTATAATTACATATAGTTAATTCATAGTTTAAATCTTTAGAATATAAATGATTACACAGAATAAAATAAGAATTTGTACTAAAAGCTTACAAATTAAATTAATTAACCTTATGAAATTAGTTCTATCGATTAAAATGGGTTAAAATAACCAGTAATTTAGTGTATCACTTTAAAAATATTCAATTTATACGAATAGATTAAACAATATGGACTATTTTAATGCGTTATTTTAAACTTATCTTTTTATACGTGTTCCCATAATTTGTTTATATAACTTTCAAGTAATAAATGTAAATTTTAACTAATAAATTCAATATATGGTAAATTTGGATAATTACTAGTTGGATAACTTTTAGATTTGGTTCAGTAAAGAGTTTATATAACAGAGATATCGTATTTTTACACAAAGTTTTTATAAAGTTGAAAGGAGGTACTAAAACCAGTTCTATTAAACTAAATAATATCAATTACTAGATAATTAGCATAATAAATAGCTCTACCAATTTCTAACATAAAATAGTTTATAAAACAATTGATAATTCACAAATATGGTGATTTTAAAATACTTACAAAAATTATAAAAAAAGTTTCTAATTTCTATATGGTTAATAATACATTATATAAAACTATATGTCATAAATAACAATTATTCAGTCAATAATAGTCTTAATCAAGATTTGATCAAATTATCAATATTAGAAAAATTTATAAAATAATTAACAATTAATATATTTTGTTTGGCAATTTTAGGTATATCACTTTTAACCAATTTTATCTAGTTTTAATCATTTACCACCCTTTGAATAGTTTAAATTACATAGTTTTTAACATATTAGGTATATTATACGATAATTTATCTATACTAGTTTATAATTAAGTGGTTTAGGTTACATAATAATTTTATTAGCATGTATGTATATTGAGTTTATTAAAATTCATTATCAAAGTTTTTAATGTGTTAATGACCTTTAGTGCGTATTTTACATACCCAAAATAACTATTATCTAGTTCAATTTATCACAAGTAATATCAAATATAAGCAAACAGCCCCTTTACAAGTAGAACATAAAATTTATATAAATATAATTTGATTTAATAAATATAACTATATTAAAGATTAGTAAATAATTTTAAGTATGCTAATAAAATATTAATAGTTCAAAAGATGATAAAATATACTAAGAAGACTTGAATATTAAAATATGTCAATTAGTATGTCATTTTAATTAAATTAGTTTTTATTTATATATTTACGGGTCAGATATTCACATAATGCAAATAATTGGAACTTGAAATACAAACTAAAAATAAGAGTAATAAATAAAGATATTACTTAATTTGGTAAATAAAATTAGCCTAATTAATTTAACAGGGTTAATCGTACAAATAAAATAATAAAAGTATTAATAAATAATATGTTATAATTATATTTAAGTAAAAAATAAATTTAAATAGCAGTTACAACAATTTATTAATAAAAATCACTTAAGACGAATTAGTCATTAGCATATTACACCATGAATTGGCTAAATTCTACTAATGCTAAGGAAATTGGAACTCTTTATTTAATCTTTTCGGTATTTGCCGGTATGATTGGAACAGCATTTTCAGTATTAATTAGATTAGAATTATCATCTCCTGGAGTACAATTCTTACAAGGAGATCATCAGCTATTCAACGTTATAATCTCAGCCCATGCATTTATCATGAGTACGCCGTTTCACTCCATTAATACTTGTAGTTTAGTCTTACAGGGGACAAACTTGTGTGTAGTAGGAATGTTAATTTATATGATTACACATCACACAGCTTTCCTGCCTGGCCTATTATAACCTAATAAGAGTAATAGCGCTGTAGTAGGGTATAGATATGTTCAGCATGTCAGTCCGCATAATGACAGATAACATTGGAAAGCATACTTGCAAGGTGACGATAAGAAACTTGAGACGCAAATCGTATTTAAAAATGAATCCGGGACACCAAGCGGATCTGTTTGTCCTGGCTTAGCTGAAATAAACTCCATACAAGGAGCGAAGGGTATCATTGGTATCATGAACGAGGGTATCATCCTACTGGCTAAGACGAGTCCCAAGACTGGGAATGCAAATGCGCAAGCACCTAAACAAGAAAGCCTGGGGCAAATAAAGCCCCAAATCAAGTTAAAGGAGGAACTCGGGATGCAACCGCCTCTTCTAAAACAACCGACAGAAAGCGGGCACGGAGCCATCATAGTATCGCAATCCACAGCGAAAAGGGTGGCAGCGTCAATAACTCACAACGGCGAAATTTTAGATAATTTTCAGCAACAACAACTGCATCAGCAACTCTATAGAGTAGTCGTAAGTGAATTGAACAAATACAAGAATACAAATGGAAAATTTAACGGAAATATCAGAATCATCGATTCTAAGATGTTACATACTTGTTAGTCTTTAATCCAGAGTAAGCCGGGTACAATAAGCCCCTTAACCAAATCTCTCAAATTAGAGCGCATAAAGCTTGAATGGTATGACAAAACCGCTGTCGATATACGAGAAGGTAGATTCAAATTTAGCCCAGCTAGAGAAATCCTAATTCCAAAAGGAACTAAATCTGGAGAATTAAGACCTTTCATTAATGCGATCCTAACATAACAGATCGTACAAAAAGCCTTACAGGTACTGATGAACGCAATATTTGAACCATACTTTAGTCAAACCTCCAATGGAAATATCCCTATACCTGGTCGATAAAACATAAAAACGCAAACTAACCCAGGAGAAGCCTTAAATTGGGCAATAAACTTTAACATTAGCAAATGGTTATACAGCATACCCGATATAAACCTCAATACAAAAGAATATCTTGTGTCATAAGCCTAAGTTTAATAGATAGAGGGGTGAAAGCAGGAATAAAAAACGACAAAGAACAAACAATTAAGAGTAAAATTGGAACAGGGAGCTTTGGTAAGGGATATAGTTCTATATAAACTATACAAATATCTAGAAAATCAGGGGTGTGAACTAAGTGTAGGGAATAAAATAAATCCATCAAAAGAACCAGCTTACGTAAAACAGGTAGAACAAATAAATTACAACAAAAGTATACAAGCTATCCTATCAAGCGAAAGGTTATAACATATGAGCTTAATGGGTAAATTAGACAGGATTGACAAAGAGTTAAGACGAGCAATCTATATAAGATACGGGGACGATTTCTTAATCCTTCTGGTATCCAGTAGAAAAATAGCAGAATTTTTTAAAAACAAAATCACACTATTTCTAAAGGAAGCAATTGGAATGGAGGTCAACGAGCAGGATACTACTATCAGTAACACTAAAAATGGTTTTATGTTTCTAAACTCTCAAATCAAAAAACGAGATAACTGTTCTAAATTCAAAACGTACAAAGGAGAAGCAGGAAACAAAATAACACGAATATCTACTTTACCAAAATCAGTCTATGGTCCTAACGCACTATTATTAGAAAAGATGAACGATAATGGATTCGCTAGACGAAACCACAAAGCGACAATTCTAGCAAAAGGTAACAGCGACAAGGTTCACCTTACACACTACGACATCCTCCGATTTTACAACAGTAAGATAACAGGATTGGTGACAACATATCAATTTGCCGAAAAGTTATTAGCCAAAGTTTTATTGATACTAAGACAATCATGTGCCCTAACTCTAGCCCGAAAATTCAATAAAAAAGGCATTCAATAAATTTGGATCAGAGCTAACAGAGCCGAAAACAGAAGTCTCTCTATACTTAAAAATATCTTCCGGAGTTAGTTTCATCTCGACGAGATATGTTTATAAATAAAAAGCGCAAAAACTTCATAATTTCAAAACCTCTATAAATAGTAGACACAAATCCTATTAACAACATGGGCAGGAAAAGTTAGCAAAGTTATAATAATAAACAAATGTGCGCTTTTGAACAAGTGAAAAGGTCATCACCACTTAATAAAAACGGAATATTAAAACAAATAAGAACAGGTAACATATTTTATGTTCAATGGAAAGGAGCAGTCAATATAAAATAAATACCTTTTTGAATATAACTTTCCTCACGATCTTTTTTATCAAGGTAAGTTAAACCACTCTGATATGCAGTTGATATCGAGGAGAAGGTAAATCATAAATGGTCTATTACAGCTTACAAAATATTTCCAAATTAAATTTCCAACCACAACCATGTATTTGATACGTCTTGACGTGGAGAGCCGTATGATGGGAAACTATCACGTACGGTTCGGAGAGCAGTTCCGAATAGGGCTGACTCTACTTTTCTTTATGGTTATGATCCAATACAATATTTTTATAAGAATGATTCTAAATAGTAGTCACAGTATAAATAGAAAACACTGCTATAATAATAGTAGGGGTCTAAATACAAATATCGCGAAACAAGTTCTAAAAGAACCTCACGAATACACTAAGGTTTACATTTCTAACGCATATTATAATCGGGCAAAAATAGCCAATGTAGCTAAAAATGCTAATGGAGTGTACAAATTTACTACACCTACAGGTTCTAGTTATGTAGGAAGTAGCCAAAATCTATATGAACGAGTATGTTCTTATTTTCAGCCATCAACTTTAGCTAATTCCAAACGACTAGTCTTAAATTACTTTAATGTAAACGGATTTCAAAATGTTGGTTTAACTTTATATATTATGGATCCCAAAGCTACACCACAAATGGTTCTAGAATTAGAACAATACTTTATATATAAATATACACCAGATTTAAATGTACAATATAAAATTATATAAAAGCAGTTACCAAGAACCTAATTTTTTATACAAAAGACACTAATTTAGATAAATTAATAGTTAGCCCAGTATATATTTCTTAAAATGTAACATCTAATTTAATTCATTTTTTTAAATTTAAAACATATTTTTATAAAACACTCCAAAGTACCTGCGAGGGGAATTGTATATTAAGCAAATCTAAAAATTTGGCCTCCAAATTTGGAAAACCTTTTTTAAAAAAGCTCTGAGTAGTGTAGATTCATTACTTAATGAAAGTAATTTACAATTGCTATTTTTTAAAAGAAAGAGCTAATAGGGGAACCTAATAATAAAAACAACAAAATCCAGATAAGACTGCTAAGTTTACGTCTATCAATGCTTGTGCTGTTATATCAATATAAATTAAAATCAGAACTAGGCACACTACGATTATAATAAAAGTAAAATCTATAAATCCGTATTTCTGAGTTCATTGGAAACTATTTATAAATATTTTATATTTAACAATAAGTTACAAACACAAACAGTTATACTAATATAGAAAACTAATTTAATTTTACTTTTCTGTTCACCTAGTTTAATTATTTCCAGTAATATATAATATCTAGCTTGTAAAGTAACAATGACTACTTAAATCAGATCTATCTAATTATTGTATTATAAGGTATAGCCGGGTTAACTGGTAACTCTTAACTTTCTTTTCGCTATATGCTGAAAACCCCTTAAGAATTATAAACTAACTTTTAATATTAAAAATATCATTATTTAGGTATTTAAAAGCAGTAACATATATAATTATTGGACAATCAGCAGGAAACCAAATTGCTACGATCAATATAATAAATATAAGCAAAAGTAGGATCCTCAGAGACTACACGCGAAATACCTTTAAATACATATTATGTATAATTTAATTAAAATTAATATATATTATAGGTTATAATTTGCACAAGCACTAGCCTGCCTTATCCCAAAAGCTGGAACAATTTGTTTTTAACCTAGTTAAATTAATTAAATTTTTATGGAAAAGATATAGTCCAAACTTAACTTAAAGGTTAAGATAATGGTATGCCTGGATTGGTGGGAGGATTTTTTCGACGTGGACACTCTGTAGATGTGTATTCAACACAGATCTGTACTGATCATCTATATTCGTATAGAAACGGATCAAGGTTAAACAATGCGATTAAGGCCAACGAGCCTTGGTTGTGAGGAATTGCTAAATGGGGAAAGAATAGAGACAGATTTATTAAATATTTCAATACCCTACCTTGCCTCGAGATACAATTAAGTTCAACGAAAGTGAATCTCTATTTTAAAAATGGTACAGCAACAATCAATCTTCTGTCAAGAATGAATTCCCACAAAATAGGAAAGAAAGTATCAGAATCCGTACTGTCTTTGATCAGTCCTAAGGGAAAAACCATCACAAGAGAGAACTTAATAATGTATCCTGGTTACAAAAAACCTGGCAATCTACAGACTAAACACGGGAACCTCGGACATAAATTGGCTTTTAAAAAGCCGTTTTTATTGGGTTTTCTAATTTTGAAAACGTTAATATTAACCTACTACACATCAAAACATTCGCTAGATTGTAGTATCCAATACGGGGGCAAGACAGCTGAAAAAGCAAATGCCGTAAGTAACTCTACGGATACTCGGGTACAAAATAAGAGTTTTAAATCCTCGGGGCTGTTAATAATAAACAAAAATAGCAGGCTGCAGAATTCAGTAAGCCTTATCAAGGTCTCAGGAATAACATCTGATAGAAAATACTCTACCCTGGATCTTTCGAAAGAAAGTAGGTCTGAGTTTTCTATAACTTACTTAAAATCTTATGATCCTATTAAAGGACAAGAAATAGTAGAAAGTAAACAAATGGAATTAATGAGACTTGCGGAAAACGTTGGATTACACGACCACAAAGTCTTTGATTTACAGTTAGTTCTTGCTAGATCTTTTGCTTTCAGAGCGCATGCGAGTTGGCTTATATTATCTCAAACAGGAACAAGTAGTCCGGTACTAGACAATGAGATCATCAACAAAGAAAACAAAGCAGAAATGTTTAAAACACTGATTGAATACCTTAGAGATATGATTTATCATCCAAAAAGATACAAACCTACTGCTTTAAAATTAGTTTTTAAACCTAAAGCCGTCAAAACAGATAATAAACCAATAGGAATAGCTACAATAAAAGATAGAGCGTTACAATCTTTAGTAAACCTAGTGCTTTACCCTCTTGTAAAATTAACTAGTGATCCTAATAATTATGGGTTCAGAGTACATCAAGACTGTAAGTTAGCCATTGCTGCAGTTAAATCCAATCTTCGAACCATAAATTTTAAAAAAGCTAGAAATTCAATGAATTTAAGATACTCCAACTATAAAGCTGGACAATTTAATCAGGTGAATGAGTCGCTAAACAAATGGATCCTGGATGCAAATATCATAGGTTTTTACGATAATATATATCACGAATGGCTGTGTAATAATCTTTTTCTTCACCCAACTCTTATTGCAATGGTTAAACAGTGGATAAAAGCCGGAATATTAGATGCGGGAATCTACTCAGATCCAATAAATGGAACTTCTCAAGGAGGTATAATCTCACCTACCCTTAGGAACTTCACATTAAATGGAATAGAAGAAAGAGTACTTAAATCTATCTACCCTATTAACAATGGTTATTCAAGGAAACAAATAAAAGTTAAAGGTCTAATAGAGGGTCGTACCACAGCTCAAGCAATGTCAGTAAAAATGGATGTATCTATAGTTCGATATGTAGATGATTTTGTAGTTATAGCTAAAAGCAAAAATATACTCAACAAATACGTTACTCCTGCCATTACTGATTTTCTTAAAGAAAGAGGGCTGTGTTTATCAGCTCATAAAACCAAGACGTTTACTTTAGCACATAAAAATACACAACTTGATTTTTTAGGGTACACCTTCAAAATTAGTACTAAAAGGTTTTTAAACAAAACTACCAAAAGAACTATGGTATGAGAGGATTCTGTAAATGTAATAGTCTTATTTCCTAACAAAGACAAAGTAAGAAAGTTTATTAAAAAATTGAAAGAAATCATAAATAACTCTCAAAATCTTTCAGCAATTGAATTAATTACAAAACTTAATCCTATGATTAGAGAATGGGCTCTTTATTACAATTTAGATAATAGCTCTCATTACAGATCAGTAGTCAAAAACGCCCTTTATAATTTAATTTGGAGATGAATGAGAAGAAAACATCCTACCTTAGGTAAAAATAAACTGGCACAAATGTATTTATTAAGACCCTTTGATGCTGAAATAGTTCCTAATTATACAAATCCTGAAAATGATGGTTACTACAAATTCAAAAACAGAAAAATGACCTTCTTCGGTGTATTTAAAACCAATAACCGAGACACCAAAGTAAAAGACAGTAAAAGAATTGTTTACTTAGCTAATCCTGAAACCTCAGCCCGATTAATAAGAGCAAGTAAATATATATTACCCAAAGTTTAAGAACGATCCATGCTTTTCACTCCAAAGGCTATAAGCTAATCGAATTTAAACTAGGGCTATCTTTAATTGCCAATCCAAAAACTCCAACTCTGAAATAAAAACTAATCAAGAAACAAAACGGATTATGTGGATTATGACATAAATCTATTGAATTTTAATTTTTACACTTTCAAACAATAGACATTCACCACATTAAACCAATCAAGAAGGGAGGTGATAAGCTTAAATTATCTCATTTAATGATGACTCACTCCTGGTGTAAAGAGAAACATATAATTTAACATATTGATGTTTTTCATATCCTTGCGTATTATTCCGCTGTTATTAGTCCTTTAAACTCTAAATACTAGACAGAGACAAGAAGGAAAAATAATTTGATTTGGTGAGCCGTATGCAGGGTGATCTGCACGTACGGTTCTTTGAGGGGATATTGCTGTGAGGCATGTTCTATCTCTAGTGGTAATTATTTCTTACCTATACACTGTGGAAGTCCAGATATGGCAAACAAACCAAAACCATATATTAAACCTTAACCTTATATAAAATTACAGGGAGGTTCTTGAAATATAAAACAACAAAATAGTGATAAATTTTATTATAGTCAAAATATAAAAATGAATAATAACTTAAATAGTTATTTAGCTGGTTTATTGCACTTTAAGGAGATGGTCATATTTGAATACCTAATAATAATATGAACAAAACATAACCCAAGATTTTGTATAACTTATAGTTTAAATAATGAACCTTTAGCAATAAGATTATTAAATCTAATAGAATCAGGTTTTATAAGATAAAAAATTAAAGATAATCCTTGTGTATTAACTGTTTCACCGGTAATAGTTTAATTAATTTAGTTTCTTTAATGAATGGTGAATTAAGAACACCTAAAAATACACCAACTACATAAATTAATAGAATGGTTAAATAATCAACATAAAACTAATATAGAACAATTAGCGTTAAAATAAGGTACTCTAGCTTACAATATCTGGTTAAGCGTATTTATTGATTCAGATGTAAGTTATTCTGTGCAGCATACTAAATTAGGTATTAAAATAATGCTACAAAAAATTTCTTGTAGATTCAAAAATGAACCAAGAAAATTATAGCCTATAACAGGTATAAGTTATTTAAATATTCTAACCAGTATAGCTGAATTTCTTAATTGTAACTTATTAATTAGAAAAGTCTACAGGTAATGAATACTATACTTTAGCTGCATCAAGTAAAGTATCTTTATATATTATAATAAAATATCTAGAAGAATATACTTTAAATTTTAATCAGTATTTAAATTATTTTAAATGAAAAGAAAATGCATTATTTATACTTAAAAATTATACAGAAGAAGGTTTAATAAAAACAGATTATGTAAGAAATAGTATGAATAGAAAAAGAATTTAACTGAAATCATTTAGACAATTTATAAAAATATGACTAGCTCAGGCTATTATTTTTGTTTTAATAATATTTCTAGCCCAATTATGGGAATTAGGAATGCCGTTAAAAGTGCAAACTTTTTAATTATTACTTCGCTATAAGCATAGAATCTCTCGAAAATGAAATTAAATTTTCAGTTAACATATACATAGACACCTAATTTAAGTTTTGTATACAATTTTATTGTAAGGATAAAAATATTAAAATATTCACCCGACCATTTAATTTAGACATAAAGCACAATTTAGTAGTAATACGGATGTATACATGGGAAGAATATGCGGGAAACCAAAATCACCACTAAATGATGAGTAGGATCCTCAGAGACTACACGCGAAGCTCCTTTATTAAACAAAATATTTTTTAATTAAATAGGATGAATACATAGTCCAAATTTTGACTAACATAAAGTCAAATAGTTACAGATTCCCAAGATTAAACAACATTTCATTATGGTGTGCGCGGTTGTGGATATTTACAGGTTATACTGCAGTATGCTTGTGGTTCGTCAACTTCGATAGGCTGACGCAGGAACACGTTCAACTCCTGTTACCTCTAGCAATACTGATCAGTATCGGAAGTGTTGTAATCTTCCGTAAATCAATTAGCTTATCCGATGTCGAAAGGACTAGGGGAGTGGAGCATGCTAATAAAGCTCACGACGGGTTTAGCTACATAACCTTGGAGCGTGAGCAAGATAAGACCTCTATGGTTCTTCCATTTTATGTAAACGGGGGCCTTGAAAACCCTGCAGGGTGTAGCACCATCGCCAGTATGATAGGATCCGCCAAATTCGGCCATAGTTTTTCGGAAACAACACCTATCACGTTAAGATCGCAGATCATCATAAACATAGAACCTAAGGAAGGCATACTCTGTAAAGAATCAACTACTGGATTTCCTAAGGGAAGTAATTCCTATGGAGACGGAGTTTCAATAGTAGGATATGGGCATAGAATTCAACCCTTATCTAAAGTGGGGCAGCGAAACTATTCGAGTGGAGCCGGTGCTGTTAATTACGGTAAGGCTAACCAATCGAAACTAACACAACTTGATAATGGCAAGTTCACGGGTTTATATAAACTGCTTACAACAAAAGAAATTCTAATTCAAGCATATCATAAAATCAAGTCCAACCCAGGTAACATGACGCCAGGTAGCGATTACTAAACTTAGTTGGCTTTTTCATAAAAGTCGTTGAAGCACTAGTTCAATCACTAAAGGATGAGACATTTTAATTAAAACCTGTTCGAAGGGAGTTCAATCCAAAGAAAAATCCCAATCCAATGGACAGATGCGAGCTCTATGAGTTCCTTCTCCTAGATACAAAATTGTTCAGGTAGCCATGAAATCCTTGGTTGAGGCCATATATGAACCCATATTTTGCGAAAGCAGTCATGGATTAAGACCATATAAAGAATGCCATTCTGCCCTAAAACAAACGTCTACCTTGAATGGTTTTAGCTGGTGCAACGAGGAATATATTAAAGGCTTTTTCTTTTTTTGATAACGTCGATCACAAAATTCTAGAGACTCTTCTGTTAGAAGAATTCAAGATCAACAATTTATTGATTTATACTGAAAACTAGTAAAAGCCGGCTATGTGGAAAAAGGAGTGTTTTACGATTCACCCTTGGGTGTTTTTCAATACTATTTTCTATTCTATCCAACATATACCTGCACGAACTAGATTTATGTGTAAAAGATTGGATTAAGGCAAACTCTGTTGAGTCTAGCAAAGGTATTTATAAGGTTAATCCGAAAAACGTTAAATATAGTAGCAAATTGACGGAACTAGCCTTAAATTATAAGCTAGTTAAGGCCCCTTAAACTCTAAAAAGATTAGAGGGGTAAGAGCTGAACCAAACAATATACCTTCTAGAATAATAACAGGGATTAGATTTAAATATGTAAGATATGCGAAGGATTGAATCATTGGTATTATTGGGGGTAAAGATTTGGCTATATCTCTTAAATAAAAGTTGGCCTCTTTCCTTTACCAAGAGTTGAAAATCACTATTAGTTAAGATAAGACCAAGATCTCTCACTTTGGTGAAGATTCAATAAAGTTTCTGGGTACTTCTGTAGATTTATCTATTCCAAAAGTTAACCATAAAAATTTGTTGTTAGACATTCAACAAGAGGTAAGACACTCGTTAAAGTTAACCAAGTTCGAATGAACTTTAAACTTCCTTTTCAAGAAATTAAGGAGAAACTGGCTAATGAAGGTTTTATTAATAACTCTAAGAAAGGAGGGGAACTAGTACCCAATGCTATTAGCAAATGAATATTCTTAGATCATAGATCAATAATACTAAAATACAATTCCATCGTCAATGGTCTTCTTAACTACTATTCTTTTGTGGATAATTTCTATGAATTTAACACTATTATAAACTTCATACTACGACATTCCTGTGCCAAGACTTTAACCAGAAAACTAAAGCTCAAAAGCAAAAGAGCAGTGTTCAAGAAATTCGATTCGGCCCTAAACTTGCTTCACCTGAAGCTGAAAAACTAAAACCCATTAAGTTTAAAATGCTGGAAAGGTCTACAAATAGCCGAAATTTCCACCTAAGCACCAATTGGACCGATCGATTTGAAGTGCTAAACTGGAGACTAAAGACACACTCTAGCTTGGATGATTCCTGCTGGATCTGTGGGTATGAACAAGAAATAGAAATTCACCACGTTAAGCATTTAAAAAAGGGTATCGAGCCAAAACAAAAAGGTTTTACTAAACTTATGGCTATGTTGAACCGAAAACAAATACCAGTTTGTCAATCATGTCATATAAAGATACACCTAGGAGAGTACAATGGCATCTCTTTAAAGGAATTTAAACGACCTACTAAAGGGAAACCTGAAAATACTTCAGAATCAACAACTTCTGACTAAGGGTCATAATAGAACCTTTGCTCCATTAAACTCGTAATTTAGCATTAGTTTCGTGGAGAGCCGTATGCAGTTAAAGTTGCACGTACGGTTCGGTGGGAGGCTTCTCGTTGCCCCTTTAGGTGCGGGACGTCGACCCAACTATTACCTCCTTCATTAATTTTATTATTACTGAGCTCATTAGTAGAAAATGGAGCTGGTACATTCCAGTGCCAGAGTAGTAAGAAATTACTATCAAGCACATCGCTATATGCTTAAACATCCTAAAGCTTTAAGTACTATCATTTTTGATTAAATTTTTATAGTAACAATCTTAAAGATATTACAAATGGATAATCAGCAGGAAACCAAATTTATAAAAAAGTAGGTTCCTCAGAGACTTGACGCGATGCCCCGTAATTTAGGGTGAAGATAAAGTCCAATCTATTTGCGCAAGCAATAGGTGTATTACAAACATTATAGCTATTTTAATAAAATCATTTCAAATTTTGAATCCTATCAAAGATTCTTTCACTTAAGATTCTAAAAATGAAAATAGACTAAAATAAAAAGTTAATAAAGGAACTTTAGAATATAATAATCAATTAGGATATTATTTAGCAGGATTCATAGAAGGAGAGGGATCAATTATAACTCCCATTAGTCATCTAAATGAAAAATATTATATCCTGTAATAAAGCGTAAAAAAAGATTTCCCCTTTAGCATTAAAAATAAAATTTAAGGAACTTGCAGGAACATTAGAATATCCTAAAAATTAAAATTTTTTAAATCTATTCATTCAAGATATTTCTACACTATATAAAATGACTGTTCTTATTAACGGAAAAATGATAACTCCTAAGATTGAATCCCTTCATAGACTAATAGACTGGTTTAATAATAGATCTAATAAAAAAGGATTAAAATTAGGACTTGACACTAAGGATTTAGCAATTAAAGAATGGTTAACGGTATATTTAACGGGTTTTGCTTTTATAAGCATATGGAAATTTTTATTGCAAATTTTCTTTGAATGGAGCAGGACTCGCAAATAGTATCCAATTTTATCTTATAAAATCTCCAAAAGCTGTGTACACTAGAAAAAAATGATTCTACTAAATTAGAAGTGTCTTTTTTACCTTTGATACAAAATTTGCTGAGGGTGTAACTAAAGTTAAAGTTAATTCTATACATAGTTAAAAACTAATTATATTGAAAAAGCTCTTGAAGTAAAAACTGTGAAAAGGGAATCCTGTCGAAATTTGATTTATTATTTATTCAAATATTCATTATATAGTTCTAAATATTTATAGGATCTTTTTTATGTTGGTCATAAATTCAAGATATTAATCAATATAAATTACCTAATAATTTTATTTGGTACTAACCAATTAATACTTATAAAAAATAAGATGAATACAACAATAACTGATTTTGAATGGAAACATTTTAATAAATTTGATTAATAAATATTATTGACTCTTTTTTTTTTTATTTTAAATGGAAAAATTCAAACTGTAAGGATGTATATCCTTTTCTAAATATAGAATATAAAAATTCCTTTCTAACATAATACTATAAAATTTGTAATACAAATTGTGACTGGATGGACAGTTAAGGATAAGCTGTCATATTACACTAATGTAATTAAAATTAAACTCTACTTGATGCGAAAAAGTTCAGGTTTAAAAAAAACAAAAAAACAAAAAAAGATTATACTACAAATCAAAGGATCCATAATAGCGGAGCGCAAAAGCAGGGCGGTCCAAAGCCGGATAAAAACACAGATAGCTTTAGTAAAAATTCTAATTATTTAAATAATTCTAATAATACTAATGATTCTAATAATAATAATAAAAATAAATTAAAAAACCGAAGGGTGGTCATTTTTGTAAGAAAAAATTTTATCTCAATTATTCTTTGTATAGCTGCAGCATATTTAAGTTATTATTTAATATCTGAATTACAAATAAATAATATTGTAGGTATGATTATTTCATTTAGTATATCATTTGTTATATCTTATTTTGTTTTTAGTAAATTTACATTTTCAAAAAATTTATTCATAAGATTTATACAACAAGCTATTTTATTTTTTGTATTATATTTTTTAATAATAAACTTATGTTATTATTTTGATTTATTGGATCCTATACATTGTGATGGTCCTGATAATTTTATAAGTAATAATAATGAAAAAAAAGATAATTATAATGTGAATTTATCTATTAAAGGTGAATTACCTCAAAAACCTGTTGATACAATTTTAACTATAGCTAGTAATGTATTAAACAAAGGTTTTGAAACTTTAGGTGCTGCGGGTGCTGGAGGTACAGCTGCGGCCGCTATGGCTAAAGCAAGCGCTAGTTTACCACCAATTCAAAGACTAGCTCTAGTTGGTGGCACTGGATTTGTAACTAGTGCTGGAGTAATATTTGGAGTAAGAGGGGGAAGAAGCTTGTGTGAACGAGTAATTACATATAATACTTTCCTGGAAGGTATTAAAACTAGTACACATGCTAATACGGATGTAACTAGAGTACCATCACCTAATCCTGATTTTTATATAAATAGTCCATTAGAATTAGGTGAATATTCAACACCCTTAAGTGAATTAGTAGAAGTAATATTTGCATATAATGCATTGGAATTAATACTAATCTGCGCCATAATATATATATTAATATACAAATATATATTAAATAAATTAAAGAAATATATTCCTACAAAATATTCTAATCTTACAAAAATAGTTGAAAATAGTATAAATTATAATACTAAATTTATGGATATTATGTTAAAAGTAACAATTGTGTTATTATTTTTATTTAAAATAGTAAATTTATTTTTTAGTTATAATTTACATACTAATTTAGATGAATTTATAATTGTACATAATGTTATCATTAAAAAAAGTTTATTAATTACATTATCATTAAATAATAATTTATTATTAAAATTTAATCAGAATAGCTCTGCTAGAAAGATAAAATATCTTATTTGTTTGTTTAAATTTAAACTCCCTTTCATAATAAGTAACTACCTATTCTATAATTTATATAAAATGGTCAAAATGTTATATATATTGGGACAATTCGCCTGGGTAAAATTAATACAAAAATACTCATCAGAGACTAAACGTAGAGCGTTTTTTCTAATCCTAGCTTTAATAATATCACAAATTTAAAAAAATTTCTTAATTCAAATAATGAATTATTTTATCAATGGTTAGTAGGATTTACAGATGCCGAAGGAACATTTTATATAGCTTATCAACATGGAAAATGGTCATTAGTTTTTAAGTTATCTCAACCTGAATATAATATAAGATTGTTATATTTTATAAAAAGTCGATTAGGAGTAGGTAATATTAAAAAAGAAAATAAAACTAATATTTTTACTTATAAAATAAGAGATAGACAGAAATTAGCACATATTATAAATATTTTTGATAGATATCCTTTATTAACTAAAAATTATTTTGACTATTTAAAATTTAAGGAGGCTTATACAATTTTAGAAAATACTAATTTATCTAAAGTTAAACAAGATGAATTAATTTATGCTTTAGTTAGAAAAGTTCCAAGTGAAGGTTATATTTCTCCAGCTTGAAAAATAGTTAACTACAAAGTATCTTGTACTAATGAAGCCAAAACGGTCATATTTAAACCATGGTTAGTAGGATATATTGAAGCAAAAGGAAGTTTCTATCTCATTAATAAATCTAATGATAGCTTAGTTCATGGTTTTGAAATAACTACAAATTTATGTTTTATTATTAAAGCTGCTATAGGAAAAATATTAGGTATAAAAAATAAAGCATGGTGTCCAAAATCAACAACTCACGCGGGTGCTAGTATCATTCAAACTACAAATTCTAGAGCTATTGAAAACATAATAAAATATTTTCATAATACTATGAAAGGAATGAAAAGTTTATCCTTTAAATTATGGTTAAGAGCTCATTCTATATTAAATTCAAATATGGATAATGAAAAAAAATTTAAAAAATTAAATAAAATTAACAAATTGCTAATTAAAACAAACTCTAAATTAAAAAGTACAAATCTTACTTTAAGTCAGAAATTTAATAGATCTGTTCATACAAATTCAAATAATTCTAATATTAATCCTTATTATATTACTGGATTTTAAGACGCAGAAGCAACATTTGTTATTTCAATGACTGATAGATCCTATTTAAAGGGGTGTAGCTCCTATTTTTAAATTAGAGTAACATAAAAAAGAAATACCTCTTCTAATTCTAATTAAATTCTTTTTTAAAGATGTAGGTCTGATCTATTTAGATGAAACTGGAAATACTGCTAGTTATACTGTAAATTCTGTTAAAGATTTAAATAATATTATTATACCTCATTTTGAAAAATATCCTTTAATAAAAAAAGAGCAGATTTTCTTCTTTTTCTTCTTTTTCTTCTTTTTCTTCTTTTTAAATATGCAGTAGACTTGATAAATAACAAGGCTTATGAAGGTATAAATAAAATAGTAGCAATTAAAGCTTCTATTAATTTTGGTTTAACTACTACATTACAAAAATTTTTTCCTATTGTTATACCAGTCTTAAGACCAGTTGTTAATAATCAGGAAATACAAGATATTAATAGGATCATTGGATTTAGTGAAGGGGAATTTTGTTTTTTCGTAGATATTTTTAAATCTAAAACACATAAAGTAGGTTACCAAGTTAAGTTCAAATTCCAAATCAGTCAACATTCGAGAGATATTCAATTGATGAAAAATATAATAAAATACTTAGGTTCTGGAATTTTAATAGAAGTAAAAAGCAATGTTGATTTAGTAATTTATAAATTCTTAGATTTAGAATCTATTATTGTACCATTGTTTAACAATTATCCTTTAAGAGGAAATAAAATTTTAGATTTTTTAGATTTCTGTAAAGTAGTTTCAGCTATTATAGATTCTTTAGGGGATATATTAAGCAAATAAAATCCAAAATGAATACTCAAAGACATAAAAATATTGAGTAAACCTTTTAGTTTTTTAGTCAATTAATAAAATTTATGGTTACTTGATATTTATTATTTTGAATAATATTTTTCCCTTATTTGAATATAAAGTTTGAGCAAGATCTTATTTTAAATATAAAGGTAATTTTCCTAAACTTAATGAAATTAAAAATAAAAATAAAATTCAAATTCAAAAACTATGAATAACTTTCATATAATTAAATTAAAATCATAATAACTTTTTATTTTGTTTTGAGTCAAATTTTTATGTAGCGGGGAAATTTTGAGTGATTTTTTAAAACCCACTAAATATGTCAGTTTTGCTTAATGCTTTAGCCAATGCACCTATATAAATTAGAAAAATGAAGAAATAGTCCGATCTTTAGTTAATACTAAAGCGAGTAATGATAGTGAAATTTGAATAAAATTCATGAGATTACCAACAATTATTGTTATCCGCCTTTAGCCGGTATTCAGTCACATTCAGGAGGTTCAGTTGATTTAGCGTGCGGTGCACCAACCTGTATTACGACTATTTGTGTGATTTTGCCTGTCATTGTAGTCTACCTAAGCCATGCGGGGAGCTTAAACTTAATAGAGTCGCTATCTGTTGACGTTCTAAAACGCGTATTAGAGGCTACTGCTCCGGTGGACAAGCTAAGTCTAGCCGGTACGGCAATAGCAGAGTCAAGTGATTTAAACAGGACCGAAGGAAGTGAGAATATTAAGGTACAACAAAACATACAAACACACCCTTTTGTAAAGCATAATACAGGGAGAGGGCATAAGGTTGACAACTATCACCGTCTAGGTTTAAATGTTCAGTCAAATAGAGTGATGTCTAACTATTCAATTAACACACCATTACTATTTAACACAACCTTCGATGCTACTAATAATAGCATGATACTACGAAACAGTACTTCTTTACAACGTATTTACAGACATTTTCACAGTGTCAATGTTCAAAAAGAGGAATGTCAAGACTCAAAAAAAGTAACTCGAAGAAATTTAGAAACTATTAGTTATTTAATAGAGGTTAAACGAGAGTTGGCGTTAAAGTTAACACCCTTGATATTAAATGCGATAAATAAACGTACTTGGCCTATGGATATACCTCACTTAAATAGGGGAATATTTGCCTATGTTAGACTTTATAGCTATATTACTGCGGTAGAAACATCTAGAAAGTTTATTAAATCTTTTGAAACAGAGGAACAAATCATACAAGATATATTTCCTGTACTTAACGCAATGCAGATAGATAGCACAAATATTGAAAAAGTCAATCATATAATTCGAGCTTATAATTATGAACCTTTAGATGAAAAGAGAGCGGAACCTTTAGTCAACAGAGAAGCAGTAAAAGTTACTGATAACTGGACAGATATTTTGGCTTTAGCAGGAGAAGAAATTGACAATATAATTACTAAAGTTTGGGCTATTGAACAAATTTCCCAATCTCAAAGTAAAAATACCGCCGGAATTGATAACAGAGCTTTAAGAGACATACCAACTAAGGAAAGCAACAAAGCTTCAGCCCTAAAGTCACTTGAAACACTAACATCTAAACTTAAACGTGATATAGCTATTAGTAAAGGTAAAACAGACCAAGCAATAAACCGAAAGGGTGGAATAGATAAATTAACTAAGAGAGAAAAATACAGAAACTATCTAAAAAGTTTAGAGGGTAAAGATTTCATAAGAAAATCTAAAGCTTTACTAAAGGAAATAAATAATAATCCTGTTGATTATGTAAACCAACTTAGAGAAGCTGCTATCCAACACAACCTAACCCTTAAGTTTAACCTACTTAACAGTCTTAAAACTCTCAGACTTAAAAGATTTAGTCCAGATGATATACTTAGAGTATATTTAAATAAAGATAAAGGTAAATTATTAACCTTAAATATTCCTACCTTAAGAGATAGATGTTTGCAAATGTTGCTACAGACTATAATGGAACCTTATTTGGAGCCGCTGGGCGATGAAATCTCATTTGGATTAAGACCAGGACGAACAGCCCATCAAGCTGTATCATATCTTCATTCAAAACTCCAATATATTAAAAGTTCTGAAACTCCAAACATGAAGTCTAAAAGAGTCCTTAGTGGAACTACAATTAGTTCAAGGATCAAAACACAAGGTAAATCAGAAGAATTTAAGCTGCCAAAGTTTAATTACGACGTAAATTCAATCCAATCACCAAAAATCGTAACAGATTACCTAGTGCCAAGTCCCCAAAAATACTATTCGTCACTATTCTTACTTGATGCTGATATTAAAGGTTGCTTTGATAATATTAGCCACGAATGGCTTATTAAAAATGTACCCATGCCAAAAGGCTACGAATACCTACTACCACTCATTTTAAATGCTAATGTTGTGGAGAGAAGTAATAGTAATGAAAGCAGAGATAATAAAATGAATACTGCTAAAACGCTGAAGTTACACACCATTATAAAGAAGGATGATAATAAGGCAGGTTTACCCCATGGCGGAATATTATCTCCAATTTTAATGAACTGGACTCTGGATGGTCTACTTCAGACTATTAGACGGGCAGCTGAATTAACAAAATCAGACCATTACTCATATTACTTTGATCCTGATAAATTGGAATATTTGTTGAAACAAGATTTGACTAAACTCCATAGAGGTGTAATTAAAAAAATGGCTACACAAGCCACATACAGAATTAAAGCCCAAGTGGATTTAGTGAATACTGCTTGGATGGTTAGATATGGTGACGATTTTATTGTTGGAATTCGATCTGAACAAGGGCTACAAAATGCTAAGACAGAAATAAATAAGTTTTTAGCAGCAAGAGGTCTAAGCCTATCCGAAGACAAAACTAAAACAATCAAATGAAAGGCAAATGCTAAGATAGACTTCTTATCATGGACAAATCACTTACTGTTTCCCACAAAAATCAATTGGATCATCAAAGCCAATAGACGAATTGCAGGTAAATTAAGAGATTGGATAGGAACTTATACGTATCCTTCAAAAAAAGCTGTTTTAACTCTAAAATCAAAAATTAAGGATATAACCTCTTTAAATAATACTTGGGAATCTCCGAACTCAATTATTCAAAAGCTTAAATATCTTATCTTAGGTTGGTCTAATTACTTTTCCCCTGGACCAAATCAAGGTCCTATCAGACTACATATCGACTGGTACGTTTTCTTAAGAATGAAACGATTTATTTATAAGAAATATGGGCATTCCTACTTAAATTACTATAGAATCCTAAATCAAAAACCAGACGGTAGTCGAAAAGTAAACATAGGATTAAAGTCACAAGCTGGAGAAAGAAAAGAAACTATTAGTATCCCTAGATTATATGATCTCAAGTCAAGTACACCTTGGATGATGTTCAATACTGCAAAGGAACTGTTTTATCCTAGCTTCCTGATAAATCAAAAAGGATACTTACAGAGAGCTTTAAAGATCTCCAAATTAAGAGGTGACTTAAAGAGTAAGTTGTTAAGTAAACAAAAAGAAATTTGTCCGCTATGTGATAAAAATCTTATAGATTGGGAAACATCTTTAGTTTTCGAAAAGTTCGATCAATTTATGGATCAGTTTAATGAAACCAATTTAAATTTCAATTTAACAACACTTGAGACTATGCTGACGGCGACAACTCATAAAAGCTCGTCAAAAAATATTAAGACCAACGCGGATACAAATATTGACTTTACAATAACACCTGAGCTGCACTCATCGAATATAAGTAAAATTTTTATTAAAGTAGCAGCAAGCAATAAATCTACTATTATAAACCAAAATAGAGTTTGGTCGCAAAACTTACATCTTGATCACATTATTCCTACAAAAATCGCAGGATATTCTTGTGAACTACTAGATATTCTTAACGAAATGGAAAATCTTAGACTAGTACATATTCATTGTCATAAATCTAAGCCGGCGGGTGTTGAGAAAGAAGTATTCAAGGTTTATAGAAAGATAATAAAAACTTTTCTAACTAACCCTATTAAGAGTTACTCAAAAGACCAATTGACACAGGCCTCATTTTTAACACTTCTGGAACTTAATAAAGCAAAGCACCTTGAAGTTTTTAAAGGCCCTGATTATAATAAAACCGTTATAAATAAACTTGTCGCTACTGCAAAAAAACTAACAAAAGTAAACCGTTAAGTAAAGTTTAAAAGCAATCTAGTAAACAATCGTGTTTACCATCAATTATTGGCTCTTTACAATATACTGTTAAAGCTGCCATGTTTTAATTAAAAGTTAAACAAATGGAAAACTATATGTTTTAAATCTGGTAAACAAAATCCAAGATTTATAGTATTAAAGAGCCGTATGCGTCGAGAGGCGCTTGTACGGATCTGTGGTGGGGCTTTACAAAGTTAGAGTTATTCATTAAATTATAATGGCATTAACCAAGTAATTCGTCTATACCAAGAATATTTAGTTTACACCTAGCTGGGATATCATCTCTATTAGGTGCTATTAATTCAAATTTAATTAACCTTTTCGATAACGATATAATTATGTCCTTTACATATTTATTTGTAACCAAAAACAAAAAACCATCGAGAAGTAATTTTACCAATAGTTTGACTAAAAATAGTCATTCAAATACTAAAATTGAGGAAGATAATTGAAAAATAATTTTAGGTAGAAAAGAACGAACCCAATATTTGTTTGCTCAAAAATTAGCCAGTGAACACATTAAAAATAAGAAACCTGTAACCTTTACAGTAATTAATGATATTTTAGCTTATTGTAATATTTCAATTACTGAAGATATATTAAATAGTTTAATAAATGCACCAAGTATAAATTTAAAAAATTTAGATCAAAAAGAATCAAAAAGAATTATTAAAAATAATATTGGTTTACCTTCTAGTAAAATACAGATACCAGGTGTTTTCATTTTTAAAAATAAAATTACAGGGGTCGGTGAAAAATATGTGGGTTCTTCATCAATATTAGCCATAAGATTATTTAGGTATTTTAATGACGTCTCTAAAACTAATGGTAAATTTATACCCTTACTACTTAAAGATAGCTTATCTAATTTTAGTTTAGAGGTTATACCTTTAGTAAATAATTCGGTTACTAAATTTAGCGGGTCTGCCACTGAAGTAGTATTAGAACAATATTATTTATTAGATCCTAGTTTTACTTTAAATACTGTAAAAGTGGCAAATAATCCTAGTGGTTCTAATGGTAAACCTTTTTATCTGTATACAAACTCTTTTTATTCTACTGCCAGTTTTTCGACGGAATCAGACTATGTAACAAAAAGTAATATTACTTCTTATTTATTTCCTTATCAAGCTCTGCATTTTAACTGCTCCGTTTCTCTGCTGGTAAAAGATAAAAACATATTAAAAAAAAAACCTAAACAATCTTGCATTTTTAAAAATTCTGTGCGTATGTACTCTACTAATAAAAATTCCTCCATTTATTTATATAACAGGGACAAATCTATATTATATTTTGTTTCTAACGAGCAGGATTTTGTAAATAAATTAGGATTTAATAGATTTACTCTAAAAAAGAAAATAGATAAAGGATTATTATATTTGAATAGGTATACCTTAACCCGTTCTCCTCTAAATTTTCAAGGAGAACCTAAATTTATAACTTTTATTGGTGTTAAATCTAAGCTCGATCAAGACAGGATTAAATTTTTTAAAGGAAACCGTGGATTACATACTAATTTGCTAAACCGTGAAAATCTTATACTTGATCCTAAATTTGTTAGGGGTTTACGGACCCTGCCCAAATCGACGGTGTCGTCGTAAATAAAATAGTATTGTGAGGAAAAAATTTGAAATCAGGACTAGGAAAAGGAAAATTAACAAAACAGGTTAGAAACATGTATAAGTTAACTAATTATCATAAATAATGTTCGGTATTAATTGGGTTACTATTATCCGATGGGTGGCTTATTCTATCTTCTAATAAAAAAGAGGATAAAAGCAAATTAAATGCTAGACTAGGATTTTCTTAATCTTTAGATAAATTTGATTATTTTTTATCTGTATTTCAAAGACATATAATGTCTCCTTATTGTTAATAAAAACAAAATTCCCCCCTTCACTTAGAATTAAAAAAAGGAATGGAATAATACTGCTACAAGAACATTTTCAGACCTATCAATTTTTACTAGAGCTTTACCTTGTTTTTCTTAAATCTATACTATATTTTACCCCAACGGAAAAAAAAGTTTACCTTCAGACATGTATAATTTATTAGACCCTATATCTTTAGCCCATTGGATAAGTGGTGATGGCCAAGCTTAAATACACGGCTTAGTCTTATGTACGAATTCTTTAAAAAAAGTAGTAATGTTATTAAATGTTTTAACAATACGCTATAACTTACAATGTACTATTAGAGAGAATAAACAAAATCAATATCGAATATATATTCGTTAAAACTCTATGGTTTTATTAAGCAAAATTGTTTCACCATTTATGGTTTCCTCTATGTTATATAAAATTAAATTATAAGTATTTTTTAGCATAACGGCTAGCAGCCATACTTTGAAAGCTTTAAGGTTAAAATATTTCTCAGTAAATCTGGAAAAAGCTGAAATATAGGTGTAAGATTTAGTTTACATAAAAAAGACAGAGCTTTATTAGAAGCAATTCAAACTTAATTTAAAGGTACAGGTGCAATCACTAATGGAATGAATGATTTAATTAATTATAATGTGAGTGGCCTCCATAACATACAAAATATAATTATACCACACTTTGAAGCTTACTCAAAAGTTAGCGGATTTTAAATTATTTAAAAAAATAGTTGATTTAGTATCCAAAAAAACTCACCTAACCGATGAGGGATTAAAAAAAGTTATAAGTATTAAGGCATCTCTTAATAAAGGATTGTCTAATACTTTAAAAGCCCTTTTTCTTTTTCAATAGTACCCGCGGAAAGAGTTATAGTACCAAAGCCTGATAATATAAACCCTCAATGAATAGCAGGTTTTAGTGAGGGTGAATAAACATTTTACATTAAAATTGGAAAAAGTAGCCACATTAAAACAGGAGAACAAGTAGGATTTTTTGTCCAATTGACTCAACATTCTCGAGATATTGAATTAATGAATAAATTAGGTGTTAATTTGGGTTGTGGTAAAGTAAACACAAATAAGGGCGGATCAATGTTGTAATCTCGTTATATCTAAATTTTCTGATATTTATGACATTATAATTCCTTTTTTTGATAAGTATAAATTAAAGGGTGCAAAAGCTTTAAATTTTTAATTGTTTAAACAAGGAGCGGTACTAGTTAAAAATAAAGAACATTTATCTGTTTCAGGTTTAACAAAGCTAAAAGAAATAAAAGCAAAGATGAACAAATAAAGTATTAATATTAAATTTTACGTTATTATGTGTAGAGTTAGCTGTACATTCAATCGGCTTTTAAATTATTTTTATTTTTATTTTTATTGTCCTGAGCTAGTGTTTGTTTAGCCAGCTTTAATTTTTAATTTTACAAATGTAATAAAAGTCTAAAATTTATTTCTCGACCTTGTTTATGCAAAGGGTGAAATAGAGTATAATAGATATAAAACCATATTGTATTATTCATCTGCACAAAAAATAGATTTTATTAGAAATCTTAATATTAGTCATTTTACTTTTTCTAAACATTTAAAAAATGGTAGTTTGTACTTAGGTAAATATCTTTTTACTAAAGAACCTGTATTAAATGCTAAAGTTAAGAACATATCTATATTAGAATTAGCGGTTCATTAAACCTAGATAAAAATAGGAAATTATTTAATAAAAATAAGCCTTTAAATAGTTTAAGTAGATCTGTATTAATGTGTTTAGATAATAGTTCAGTTTCTAGTTCTAAAATTTTTAATTCTTGTTCGAGAAAATTAGACAACAATCAAGTAGTCCTAAAACTGTTTTTTAGTATTGGAAAATGTGTACAATATTTAAGGAGTAAAGGACATCCCGCTACTCATATAACATTGGTAAAATATATAGATACTGGTATAAATTATTATGGTTATATTTTTAAATATATATAATCTTATTGGTTAATTTGGGATTAATATAAAAGTTCTAACTGTATGCTGGTACACCCTTAAAGCTTAAGATACTACCTAACGCTTGAACAGCTTTGTTTGTTGACATTAGTAGTAATAAATCAAAAAGATTGGGCAATCAGCAGGAAACCAAATATAATTAAACCAAGACCAACAGTCGCAATAAAATTATAGAGTAGGTTCCTCAGAGACTATGCGTTAGACACCGTTCTCTTTCTAACCAAATAAGAATTACAATTAGAAACGCTGAAGATATAGTCCACTATATTAAGAAATTAATAATTACAAGGTCATTAGTACAACTTTAAATATGAGAACAATTTCGACTCAGACAGATAACTGGCTGTATGATAGTCTGAAACTATCAGAAATCTTAACTGATCATGGTTGTAAAAGACCAAGAAGATTAGAGTTAACCGCTGCGGCAATATCCAACGAGCTATTGGCGTGAGGAAGCATTAAATGGAAAAACTTGGAAAGTGGATTTAGACCAAGGAGTATTCTACTTAGCCCTAATACTGTAACAATAAGTTTAAAAACCATTTACAATGGTTGAATAAGTTCAGGGAAACCGAACTCTCGTATGAAAGATGCCACAGATGTAAACAATCGACCACTAGTTTATAAACGATTGTTGTCCCCTAAAGTAATAAAGTTATGTATTTTGTTCGACATGACTTTGATCAGTATTATTGGACATGGTATTATAGAGAGGGACTTAGCAGGATATATTATAGATGTAAGAATTCTATATGATGGCAACCAGTTATTGAAATGAGGGAACCCCGGAAAATCCTTAAACAAAGGACCTTTAAGTCAGTATATTTCTAATTTTAAACTGTTAACAATTGGATATAATACGTTGTCCAGATGGACTTCTAGTTATCAAGTAAATGACAAGATGATTAGAATTAAAGACGGGGGCAAGATAGCTGAAAAAGCAAAGGCCAATTCTAATAGATTGGATACCCGAAAGGGGCTAATAAAAACAGATATTAGACCGCTGAATTCAGTCTGCCTTAATAAGGTTTTACTTACAAATTGTGTAAAAAGATATTATTCCACGGATTCGCAAGATAGGAATAAACTATTACTGTCTAAACTAACCAGTCTAGATTTTCTAAATATAGAGGAAAAAGTTTATGATAAACAAGTTGTATTAGTGAAACTGGCTCGATTAAAAGGAATTAATTCGAAGGTAGTGTCTTATTTTCAGTTATGAATGGCCAGATCTTGAGATTTTAGAGTTCATGCATTAAAAACTTTCAGTAAGAAGAGAGGTTAAACAACTCCCGGTATTGAGGTTATATTATTGAAATTGAATGATGATAAACTGCTTGAACAACTTAAAAGAGAATTGAAAAACTTGATGTGTAACCCTAAGAAGTATGGGGCAAACCCTCTTAAAAGAGTATGAATTACTCAAACAGGAAAAAATGAAAAATTACCTCTTGGAATTCCCAGTCTCAGGGATAGAGCACTACCAAAAAAACACTAGTAAACCTAGTTCTGCTCCCTCTTGTAGAAATGACAGGAGATAATAACAGTGATGGATTAAGAGCTCTTAGAAGTTGTAAAATGGCTATAGGTGCTGTAAGAAGTAGTCTTGTCAATTGGGATACAAATAAAATAGCAAAAAGTAGATTAAGTAGAATGAAGCCCGGGGTTATATAGCCGGAAGTACTTAAGTCAAATCATAAGAAAAATATATTTTTGATGCCGACATAAAAGGCTTCTTTGAGAATATTAATCATGACTGGCTTTTAAATAAACAAATAAACAAATAATGTTTTTCTACATTCTAAGCTTAAATTATTAAGACAAATAAGGGAATGACTAAAGGCAAAAATGATGGTTGATGATAGACTAATAGACCCTGTAACGGATACCCTCAGGGAGGGCTACATTGGCAAACATGACATTAAAAGGTCTTGAACAGACAGTGTTAAATTCTATAAAAAGTTTAACAAATAGTGCTACGCAACAATATTATATTAAGAATGGAGACGGAACTAGCAAAAGAATACAGTTAGGAGTAAAATGCGTAAGATACGTATATGACTTTGTAATTTTAGCTAGAAGTAAAAATATCTTAATAAAATATGTAATGCCCAAAGTTAACAAATTCCTTAAGGAACGAGGACTATGGTTGTCTCCTGATAAAACAAAAATCTTTAAACTCTCAGATAAAGAACCTCGAGCACAACTTGACTTCTTAGGATACATTTTCAAATACTCACAAAAATGATCTGCTAAGATATCTATGTTATTAGATAAACCAGGTTTAGGTGTAATAGCATTATTAATATATTCTCATACGAAGGGGGTAATAAATATTTTAAATAAATGTAAAGAAATATTCAGTAAAAATATGAATAGTTCAGCAGCATAATTAATCGGATACTTGAATCCCATAATAGGAGGATGAGGAAGATACTTTAATTTAGATAATTCATCTAGATACAGAGTATTTATCCAAAAAGCATTATATAAACAATGCTGAAAATGAATGTATAGAAAACATCTTAAAGCCGGTCAACTATGGTTAACTCAACAATATTTCTTAAGAAAAGCTCATAAGAAGGATGAGAGTGATCAGGATCAACTAAATAGGGATTATCATATAACACCATTTCAAAAGGCATTAGACTCTAACCAAGAAATTAACTTCTCAAAAGATCAAGTAGAAAGAAATAATAATAATGACTATAGAAAAATAACAATAAAAAATCAACTTAGCCTCCCTGAGGGGTAATTCTTTATTCCCTAGGGTTACTAAATTTGAAAACCGTTTTAATAAAAGTAAAACAAGAACGAGTTAACTACAAATTCCTATAAACGTTTCTTCTATAGTTAGTTTTAGAAAATATCAAATCCCTATTAAATTAAGATTTGTTCATGCTTTTCATCCTTTAATTGAGGTAATTAAGAAGAAAATACTTAAAGTTAATCTGCGAGAAAGTGCAAATACTCCAACATTAAAAGAAAAACGAAACTATTCTATAAACAAAAAGAGCTGAATATGCCTTTTATACCAAGGTACTATAAACTTTGACAAACTACATGAAAACATGTACCATATTCATCATATTAATCCTATTGCAAAAGGCGGTAGTATTTTTACTTTAAGCAATTTAAGCTTAACACATATTTGATGCCATACGGAACATGTTCATAAAATAAAGAATAAATAACTTTTGTAAATCGAACCCTTAGGTGTAATCTAAAATTCTGCCGCTGTGATAGAATCACAAAGAAAGCACTTAAGTTATTTTGGTGAGCCGTATGCAGGGCGATCTGCACGTACGGTTCTTTTAGGGGGTAGCTTCGTGAGATGTATCCTATCTATAGTATGGTATGTCACTACATAAATAAAGCGAACAGCTAAATTGTGTATAAGAGTCAAACTCCGGGGAAGCCCTAAAGCTCTAATAACTAAACTTTTACGGGAAACTTTAAGAGTGGCCTCATTATTGACTGGGGGTATAGTAATATCATTAGAGATGATACGGAGCTATAGTTAAATTTTCTACTTGCTCCTTGAAATGGGTTATCGCGGATCTAAATCAGTACTATTTTTATTTTAATTAATAATACTGTAAAAGAGCAACGAGTAGACGGCTCTTCAATCAATAAATTAATATATTAGATTGTAAGGTGTACTCTAATCGCCGGGAAATCCGGTTCTAAGGTCAAAATATTCTATATAAATTTATATTTTATAATTTAAGTAAATTTACTTTACTATTGTAGAATAGTAATCCTTTGAGCTTATCTTTTTTAATATTAAAATATTAATATGTTATCTTATAGGCGAATAAAATTGAAATATACTACAAATGCAAATACCCTCATTTTGTTACAGGATTTTGTAATGCTGAATCTTGTTTTTCTTTAAATATTTTAAAAACCCCTTATTCAAAATAGGATGAAAAATAAAAAATTTTACAGATATAACTGAAAAAATTATACTTTTTTTGAAGAATATAATATACAAGGAGTTAAAGCTAAAAATTTTAATGATTTTAAAGAAACTTCTATTTTAATGAAATCTAAATTACATTTAACAAAAGAGAAAAAATATTCTTTATTTAATTAAGAATGAATTTCAATAGAGAGTATTATGTAAATTTTATGTCAAAATAATAATATTTTAATTGTTTAGATGCTAAGGGATTTTAATAGCTTTAGATTAAAGTTTCCACATATTACAAAAATTGTGTAATAGAAGTGGTTGAAATTGCCTTTATTCGTTTGAGCGATTTTCGTAACCGCAATTTTATTATTATTATCATTACCTGTTTTAGCGGGTGAATCTATTTTAGCGCCCGCTTTAAATTTGGCTATATGCTGGAAAAACTTTTTAAAAAAAATTTTATTTGATATTGAATTAGAAAGTCAATCAGCAGGAAACTTAATAAATTTAAATCTATTAAGGATCTTCAGAGAATATACGCCAGAGATAGTCTATTGTAAAGGTGGTAGTATTTTATTAAAATTAAATAATAGTTTATCACGTCATAAATTTATCAGCTACTTAACTGGTTTAATTGAAGGTGATGGTACAATTATTGTACCTAAAACAGAAAGATCTTCTAAAGGTAAACTTAATTATCCTTCTATTCAAATAGTGTTCCATTTAAAGGATTTACCATTAGCTTTAATAATACAACAAAAATTGGGTTACGGCTCTTTGATACGAAAAAAAGGATTAAATTGCTATATTTTATCAATTAATGATCAAAAAGGAATTTTAAATTTAGTTAATTTATTGAATGGTTATATGAGAACACCTAAAATTAATTCTCTTTATAAATTAATTGATTGGCTTAATAGTCAAAACTTAAAATTAAAGTTAACTAAATTACCTATTAACACTGAATCATTCAATAATGATGCTTGGTTATCAGGATTTATTGAAGCAGATGGTCATTTTAATGTAAGAACAACTATGACAGGTAAATATCCTAAAATAGAATGTAAATTCGAACTAAGTCAGAGGCAGAATGATCAATTAGGTTTTAGTAATGAACTATTTTTAGCAAATATTGCTAAATTTTTAAATGTTTATCTGAAAAATATAAGAGAAAATACACCTAATCCTCAGTATAGAGTTAGAACTATGAGTTTAAAAACTAATTTAATACTAGTCAATTATTTAAATGAATATCCTTTATTTGGATCTAAATTTTTAGATTACAATAATTGGAAAGAAATTCTTAATTTATTCAATCCTAAGTTTAAATATTCTCAAGATAACGTCAAAAAAGTATTAAACCTAAAATCAGAAATGAATGATAAGAGAACTATTTTTATTTGGGATCATTTAAATAAATTTTACAATTTAGATTATTAAGATATATTCCCAACTTATATGTAAATATAAGAGTATATACTCTAAATATAATTTTTTATATTTTTAAGATTTGCTTGTAGGTTACACAACCTTTTTTAAGTAATTTCATGGGACGTAGTCTCGTATATCAAGATAAAAATTTTTTTGGCTATAACTATGCTTATAACAGATAGAAGGGCGACCGTTCGGTTGCATTTTGAATTATCTTATTTAATGCTTTGTGCAGATATAAGATCGCTTTCAGGTTATTTAAGCGAACTCCAACTGGCTTACCTAGAAAAAAGCACTTTCTCTGGGGACCATAGCCTGCCAGTAAAGGTTGGAACTGGACAGGAACAGTCCTTGGCCTCCAATCAAGGAAATGCGTCACGGCAAGACAAACAGGTTATTTGTGAAGTTGAGATCAGTACGGATAACGTTAACCGATGGCATATATTCAAATCGCTTTGCGGTCGACTGCCATGTAAGTTGCGAGCCGTAAGTTTCTATAACGGCGCGATAATAACTAAGCTTACGACACTTTCAATAAGAAAGAAAAGATCCGAAAACTCTCTTGACGTGACAGAGCCAAAATCTAGCGCTCAGCAGCAAAATGTGATACCGGTGAACCACAACGAAATGAAGATGAACAATTTTCATGGCAAACTAGTTGCGCAGACTATTAATTACAGCTGTTACTTGTGGGACGGAGGCCCCGTATTACTTAAATATTATAAAGGAAGGGGGCTAAACACTGGATGTATAAAACACATTCGGTCATACTCAACTAAGACTACAACTGAAGCGCCGTCATGGAATGACAATAAGGTTGCAAAAAGACTGGAGTCACTATGAAACGGTAACAAAAAAGACTCGAAGTTTATAAACGAAGGTCTATGGAAACTTTTAAAAGAAACAAACTTGTGAACAGCTGCTTACTTAAAATTAAGTAAATCTAAAGGTTCATCTTCGGTTAACAAAAATAAAACTAGTCTTGAAGGTACAACTCTCGACGCTTTAATCTCTTTAAAAAATGATATAATTAGTGGGACACATGAATTTGGAACAACCAAACGACTGTATATAACTAAAGCCAACAAAAAAGCCAATGAAAAATTGAGAGCATTAAGTGTGTTAATTTCCCCGGACAGAATAGTACAAGAGGTTGTTAGAACGATACTTGAAGTAATATACGAACCCAACTTTTCTAATCATTCACACGCTTTTAGACCAGGTAGAAACTGCCACACAGCCCTAAGACATATTAAACAACACAGCAGCGGGTATTCATGGGTAATTGAGGGAAATATAAAAGGCTTATTAAATAATATGGACCATAAGATACTTCTATCACTTCTTAACAAGAAGATCAAAGACCCTAGATTTATCAGTTTGATATATAAAATACTAAAAACAAGGGTTAAAGAAGAAGATTTTAAGGAAAATATTAGCCTAAACGCAACCCCTCAAGAATCTATACTTAGCCCCCTGCTGTCTAATGTCATGTTACACGAATTTGATATATTTATGGAAAACTACATCAAAAAATATAACAGAGGTAAAGGTAGAAAAATAAATCCTGAATATGAACGAATTTGATTTAAATTAGGTATAAAGGCGGCACGAAAAGTACCTTACTTCAAATACAACGACCCGTCATATAGAAGAATGCACTATGTTAGATTTGCCGATGTTTTCATCATAACTTTAAATGGACCTAAAAAGGAGGCTTTAAATATCTCAAACAGGTGCGTAGACTTTCTTAATGACTTAAATTTAACCTTAAGCCCTGATAAAACTCTCATCACGAACCCAAATACAAAAGAGATACCTTTTCTAGGTTATCTTATAAAAAATTTGCCCGAACAAAAGTATTATTATTCAAGATTATACGGCGATAAATTTAGACAAATATCCAAAATAAAAGGTGGGCAGGTATACCTAAAAGCTGATTTAAAAAAGGTAGTGCAAAAGCTGAGTGATAAAGGATTCTGCTTGAAAAATGGATATCCCATACCCAACTTCTCGTTATTAAATGAAACGCAGTATGGAACCTTAATCAAAGTTTCAAAGATTATAAAAGGTATATCTTCCTACTATATATTAGCGACAAATTATCTAGCTTTTATTAGTAGAATTAACTATATTATTCGATATTCAACCGCCAAAATGTTCGCAGCGAAGTATAAATTATCCTCAATTGCAAAAGTCTTCGAAAAAGCAGGTAAAAATTTAAGCAAGCCGCTAAACAATAAAAATACAAAATTAAATAAATCGGTAAACGGTAAAACAGAAGAAGAAAAATGATATGCATACTTGAAATCTATTGGGGTATCTCAATCAAATATGAAAGATAACTCGAAGATAAAAATCGGAATTCCGTACATAAATTTACGAGACAAAAACCCTCGCTCCTCTAAAAAAAAGACTTCAAAGCTACCTTAAAGTAAACCTTTGTTTAAATAAAAAAAACAAAATAGGTACATCAACCTTTTAAATTTCCTAAAATGAATAATAATCAGAACAGTTAAATTATACGGAGTTTCATGTATTATATGTGGTACGAACTCACAAAATAGAAATACACCACGGAGTAAAATAGACTACTTAATTGGCCTAACTGTGCACTCAACCATGATGATGAACCTAATTAGCCTTTTACCTCTAGCTACGCAAATTGTCTAATAAAAACGGGGTAATGGTAATATTAAAAGACCATAACAATTTTGAAACTGAAAGTTTACAATAAATACCGAACCATAGTTAATATACGTTCGAGTTGGAGAGCTGTATGATGGGTAACTATCTCGTACAGTTCGGAGAAGACTTTAGTAGGTTCACCAGTGTGTACCGAACTTTTTATTCTACACTTTAATACAAGTTTTTACGACCCAGCATTACGACATTCCAGTTTCGTTTTTATCATAATTTTGATTCTCACAAGCCACAATTCGTTAAAATTTGTTAACGAGACGGTGAGGGGATTAACCGGTGGGGCGTTGGCCAACGAGCCAGGGTTCCTAGGACCGGTGAATAGCAGAACACTATTGTCTTTCAACAGTGGGAAGCGTTCCTTAAGTAAATATAAAGGATTAAGATTAGCGCAAGCAAAGAATCATTATAAAATAGGTTCAACGTATGAAATTTATTTCTTTAATGAAATCAAGAAAGACTTGCCCCAAAATTTCCTTGTCAATAGAGTTAGAGTGTTTAAAGCAGGGAATACTCTATGTGGTTACTCTGACAAATATCCTATACAGATTCGATCTTATCCTTTATTAGAAATGGAGAATCTATTCATTTCTTGCAAAAACGAAATTCATAATGGGAACCCCGGAAAATATCTAAAACCTTCTATATTCTTAGATTATTCATCTGAATTTTCAAAATTCATGTCTAGTACCTCTCAACTTGCAAAGCTTTTAAAGTCAGGAGTTGTGAGATGAAACGGGGGCAAGATAATCGAAAAAGCAAAAGTCGGAGGTAATGCTCCGAATATCAGGTATATAACTACTTTAGAGCTAGAACACGGCAACGAACTATCGGGAAATCATAAGATAGTGCATTCTAAAGCTTGTCCCTCCATAACCCGATTCTTGTCAGTTGAAAAGGCGAGAGCTGGAGGTAGAGGTAAATCCTGAACGTATTTATTAAAAAAATATACGGCGCTGAATTCGATAAAGTTAGAGAGGGCTAACCAATGGCATAATAATCCTACACTTCAACGTGGCTATGTCACAGATACCCTTTATAAGGTGTATGATATGCCCGTTCAATTTACAGTATTAAATTGGAAACAAATCCAATGAAAAAAGGTAGAGGCTAATGTGTTGAAAAAACAAAAGGATTTAGTCAAGTTAGCCGGAACATTAGGCACAAAACACCCATCAGTGTTAGCTAAACAAAATATGCTGGCAAAGACCTTAGATTTTAGACTACTGGCAGTATACCAAACCTCACAAAACAGTGGATCTAAAAATCCAGCCATCGACAATTATATACTGTCAACACCTGAAAAAAAAATAGCTATGGTAGAAAACCTTAAAAACCTGCTAATTCAGGCTGAAAAGGGTGTATTTAAATATAAAACCAGCCCCGTTAAACGAGTAATGATACCTAAAGAAAATGGTAAGTTGAAAACTATAGGTATTCCCACTATCCAAGATAGAATGCTACAAGCCGTGATAAATCTAGTACTAGAGCCTATAGTGGAAATGAATAGTGACCCTAACAGCTACGGCTTCAGAAAATATAGAAGTAAAAAAAACGCAATAGCCGCAGTCTGAATTAATATCTCTCTACAATCAAAACACAAATCTAAATGGATATTGGACGCAGATATAAAATCTTTCTTTGAAAAAATTGACCACAATTGGCTTTTATCTAACATACCTCTATGTGAATCTCATAAATTTATACTTAAGGAATGGTTAAAAGCTGGCGGTGTATTAGAAAACACAAATATTCAGACCGATGAGTCACATGAAGGATGAATCACTCCCACTATTACAAATTTTACCCTTAATGGTTTGGAAGCAACAGTCATAAAATCTATATCTTCAATTACTGGAGGAAAAACATTTCTAAAGAATATCTACAAAAACGGTGTAATAACTAAATTGCTGTCATTCTATGTAAAAACTGTAAGGTTCGCTGATAAATTAATCGTAATCGCACCTAGTAAAAGAGTGTTAAAATTATTTATAAAACCCGCTATTGAAGCCTTCTTAAGTGAGAGAGGCCTATCACTGTCAAGTGATAAAACTAAAATCTTTTCACTCGCTACCGGTACAGAACTTCATTTCCTGGGATATGTTTTTAAATATAGAGAAAACTGGTCAAAAAAATACAGCTTTTTCAAAAACCGAATAGGTCAATCTGGAATAGCTTTATATCCTAACAAAGAAAAAGTAAAAGAGATCATCAGAAAGCTAAAATTAATATTCGAACTTTCCCAAAATCTTTCTGCTTACGAACTTATATTGAAGTTGAACCCTATAATTAAGGGATGGTCTAAATATTACAACATGGGTGAAAGTTGTAGCTTCAGAGGTTACGTACGATATGTCCTATACCTATTGACTTGGAGATGGGCGCATCATAAACATCCTAATTGAGGTAAAAAGGCAATAGCTTCCACTTACTTCCTAGGGCTACACGAGGATTATAAAATAATACAAACCCCGCAGGCTCAAAGAACGTTTAGTGCAAAAATACTAGACAACTTCCTACACGATCCTAACAGAGAAGGTAAAAGGTTGGCTTTATTAGATCCCCTTACAGTTACTAAAACAGTTAGTGCCAGAAACTATTCCTTACCCAATAAATATTTAAAAATTCATGCATACCACAAAGATATTAACTTATTAACAGACTTAATGGTCCTACAAAAATTTAGAGCACTCGGTAAAAACGAAGGAGTTAAAGGAAATTTAATAATCCGACAGAAAGGCTATGCTTAAGATCTTTACATTTTAATTTAAATGGTTCTGTAATGCAGGCTGGTAATAAAATAGACCACATCATTTTTATCAAAATTGAAGGTTCTAAGACAGCAATGTCTAATTTAAGGTTCTTACATGTTTGGTGCCACTTTGACAGCCAGAATGCTCCAGAGCGAAACTAACATACTTTGGTATAACATAAAGTATAGCTGGAAACGCTCGTCTCTCTGATTGAGCCGTACGCGGAGTGATTCGCACATACGGTTCTTTGAGGGGATCCTATCGCGAGGTATGGTTCCATCTCTAGTGGAGGAGGTGATCCAATTTTATATGTGCGGCTACGCAAATGTGTGTATTACCTCGATTCTGTAATTGAATTTGGTAATCAGATCTGCACTTTCTGTGCTTTTACGTGTTTATTGGTGAATATAGTTATTCTTAGCCTCATACTAGTAACAATACTTAACGTGAGAAAGATTGAAACTCATAAACATGAGTCCCAGTCACATGGACTATCCCTAGATTCAAGTTATTATATTGTTGACCTTCTTAACATTTGGCCTGCATTGAAAAACTATGCAATTTGACTTTTCCGTAAACGAGTAAATAGAAACTCATTTAAATTACCAATGGAAAAGAGAACGAACTTTAACAGGAGCGGAGATGTTAGCTTAAGAATCTACCTATATAAATTATTCAGTTTACTGTATAATCTATGTATGAGACCTTCAAAAGGGGTGTATATTAAGCAATTAATATATACGGGAGACACACAATATACACGTAGCTATCAAGCGTATTTTATGAATAACTTAATAAAATTATTAATTAGATTTTTAAATTTAATAATATCTTATGGAACGCTAGATAAGATATCTTCAAGAGAAGATACTATAGTAAGTGGCCGACAAAGAAATTTGTTAAATCATAATTATCCTAAAAAGATAATAGGACGTAGATATATGTCTACTAATACATCTAAATCAAATAATTCTTTAGAGATATTAAGAGAGTTAGAGAAGGCATATTGAGTCTTGGAGGAAGATATAACTCCTTTGATAGTTAATGAACTTAAGAAGGAATTAACTAAACCATCAGGTGAGAGAATCTGAATTGGTGATTCTACAATAACCCTGAAAAATGGTAAAGTGAAAGTTATTGGTAATCTTACCAAAGAACTAGCATTCTTCAGAAGTAAATTAACAGCCCTTAGAGTTGGAATAGAATTTATACCCATTATGGAAACTGAAATAACTAAAGCCTCGAGCCAGGATATGGATTGAGACTCAATAAAAATGTTATTAGAAGACCTTAATGGTGATGACAAAAAGATTCATAAAACTCTAGGACTACTAAGACAATTTAATGAAAATAAGTTTACAATTAGCTCTAATAAGGACTATCCTGATAATCCCTTCACTAAATATAGATATAATCCAGAACCAATAATTAGAGAATATGTTGAAGACAAGTCTCTTTGAGAAACTATCTTTAATGATATTCAACTAGACAAAATATTTAATTCACTAATATTAAAAATACACTCTGTAAATTTAATAGAACAGACACCAGGAAGTAGAACTCCTGGGGTTGATGAAAAACATTTTAGATCTACAATTAAATTAATTTCATCGGAAGATGCTGTTGAACTATTGCAAGATCTTAATCTTAAACATCCTGCCAAGAAAATTATCTCTATTGTCAAAGGTTCAAATGACTTAGCAATCCAAAAAAAAGGTTCCGTTACAACTGTAAACGAGAAACTGAGATCAGCTCTAAAACACTCAGATATTGGAAAAACATTGGTGCAATTAGCTCAGTTAGAGTACAAAGCAATGAAACAAGACCCTGTACAATATGTTATTGATCACAATGCTGTAGTTCATACTTTAAATACTAAATTGAAGTACGAGTTACTTCAAGGACTAAAATCTAGTGCTATATATAAATACAAATCACAGGAAATACTTAGAGTAATGATACCTAAAGCTAATGGAAAACTAAGACCATTAGGAATCCCAACAATATATGATCGTCTTATCCAGAAATTCATGTTGAACGTTATGGAACCATATATGGAGCCTACAGGAGATAGAAATTCCTGAGGTTTTAGACCAGGAAGAGGTGCTTCCCATGCAATCACACAAATTGCACAATTACTTCAGAGAGTTAGTCAAAATGAAAATAACGTTTATAAACGTATAATGAAAGACTCACTAGCATTAGCTAGAGCTAAAATGAAAATTAAAACAAAAAATCTAGTAATGTTAAAAGATGAAGAAACTACTGTAGTAAAATCTATGCGTAAAGCCAATAGAAGCCGAATAGTGGAAGTCCCAACACAATTACTAGTCGCAGACAGAACAAAAATTGTCAGTCATACCAAGTATGTCTTAGATGCAGACATTAAAGGGTGTTTTGACAACATCAGTCATGATTGATTACTAAACAATGTACCTATTACAAATAACTATAAATTTTTATTATATAAGATTCTTAAGACTAATATTGTCGAAAGAGTATGACCGAAAAAGGATAATCTATATACGGAAAGTATTAGTAATTTTAACAAACAAACGTGAGTTAATTGAAATATTTTAGGAGATAAATTAACATTTCCCAAGAAACAATATAATACTATCATCAAGGACTCTGAAAACAATAAAGGTATTCCTCAAGGGGGAATAATTTCTCCACTATTGATGAATTGAACCTTAGATGGTTTATCCGATGCTGCCAGAAGAGGTTCGGTCACGGATCTTAACACTGGTGACACTAATAGACAAACAGTATTAGAAGCTACAAAGGACATGTTAGGAAATAAGGCTTACAAAACTAATTTATTAGCTGCGTCACACCTAATTAGATATGCTGATGACTTCTTATTCATAACTCTTAATCCTAAGGGTCTAGAACAAGCTATTCCTGCTATTAAGGAATTCCTTAAAGTTAGAGGTCTTGAACTATCTGAAGAGAAAACTAAAATGATATCTATGAAAATAGGTAACCAATTAAATTTCCTTGGATGAACATTTCATATGTTAGTACCTAATAAAGTAAATTGACTTACAGATGTTCCTAACTCTACCTCAACGAGATTGACAGACAGAACCAAATTATATATTTACCCTTCTAAGAAAAGTACTCAAAATTTTAGAGACCATATCAAATTGGCCACTAGTATGAGATACACTGGTCTTAAACCTCAAGAGCTCATTAGAATGTTAAATCCTATAATCTGAGGTTGAAGTAACTATTTCCTTCCTAGTCCTAATCAACATGCATTAAGATCTAATTTAGATCAATATACATTCAAAAGGTGTATGCGATGAGTATACAAAAAATTCGGTGGTAAATCTTATGCAGCAATGATAAGAATCTTATTCCTCACTGGCTCTAATAAATGATTACCTTCAATGACGACTAAAGCTAAGGATTCTCTAAAAACACTTAGTGTAAAGAGACTAAGGGATTTATCCGCTCCAGCGATGTTCTTCATGCATAAGCCTAGTAATGAACTTAAAACCATGAGTATGCTTATTAATCCAGAGCCTTATATAGAAAGAGCCCTTAGACTTACAGCTGAAAAAGAAGATACAAAGGCAAAACTTATTACTTCGCAGAATTTAACCTGCGCAATATGTAATAAACCACTATTAGAATTTAACAACCTTAGTTTATTAAGTAACTTAGGACAAGAAACAGTACATCAAGACCAAATTGCGGATAATACAGATAATAATATGAGTATAAGTACTAGTTTATTAGTCAAATATCATGGGCAAGCATGACATCAAGGTATCCAAGTTGATCATATGATACCTAAAATGTTAATGAAAAACAATAAAGATTTTCTTCTTCTGGAAGCGGATAATAATAAGTCAGCAGTGCATACACACTGCCATAAACTTAAAACTCTTGTGGATAAAAAATTCCTTGAAAAGGATTGAAGGATACTTAAGAAAAGTCTCAAGGCTGAAAACCTTTTTAATAATGAATCTCTTGCGGCAACGTTCGAGTTTATTAATAACAAAACTCTAATGAATGATTATCTCAGTCAATTGGAAAATCTGTATGGTTCTATTAAGATGAAGAAGATTAACTTTACATTTATGAAATTAAATGCTCATTTAAAAAAGGAACTTAAAATAATAAAGAAATCTTAGTAAACTTTCCTACTATTGAGGAGCGTAGTGCATTGAAAGGTGCATGCTACGATCTGTGCCGGGGACATAGGGTGAGAATCCTTATGAATTTCTATGGCGATCAACATCTTTTCTTGAATAGAAATCCAATAAACTATAAAATTACTACGTTATCTTCTATTTTTATGAAACCCTTCGTCAGTCATTCGGCTGCCTACCTAAAGTATAAAAGCGAGGGAGGAGCGAATAAATCGTCTAATTTTGCTTTGTCTGCCACCCAGCGCCTACATGTTGAATCTTTTGAAAATTATTATAAAGCTAATTCTAAGTGTTACGGAAAAAATAGTCAACCTAGTCCTGAATTTTTAAATTGATTTATAGGTTTTAGTGAAGGAGATGGATCATTTATTAAAGCTTCTAGAGGAGATCTTTATTTTGTAATTACTCAAGATTCCAGAGATAAGCAAGTCTTAGATTATATACAAAAAAACCTTAATATGGGAAAAGTAATAATACAAGGTAAAACAACCTCTCGATATATAATACAAGACAAATTAGGCTTATATTTAATCTCATTAATTTTTAATGGTAATATAAGAACACCTGAGAAACTTAGCTCATTTAATGAATTTTTAAATATTTTGAATAAAAAAATTAATAAACCTTCCAGAAAACTTAAAGACTTTAATTTAAAAAATGATTATTTTGAATTTATTTATCCTTGTAATTCGTTAAGAGAAATAACATTAAATGATAACTGGTTATTAGGATTTATAGACGCTGAAGGTTGTTTTCATGTTTCTTTTGCTACAAAAAAAAATTCTTACTCAATACTTTTTTATATTTCTCAAAAGGGGTTAGAGAATAAGAATATATTGTTAAATAAATTAGTTCTACTTTTTAAAGTAGGTAAAATTTATAAACATTATCATCAAAATAATTGAAGTTTCAGGGTTTATGGTTTATCTGACACTAAAGTAATTATTAATTACATAGAAAAATTTGAATTTTCGTTATTTACTAAAAAAGCTTCTAGTTTTGTATTGTGAAAAGAAATTCATAAAGCTTTAAGTAATTCAGATCATTTTGATTCAGTGAAAAAACAGAAACTGATTAGTTTATCTAAAACAGTTAATAATTATAACGATAAAACGTAGACACTCGTTAGTCTTCCTGCTTTAGCAAGACCGAGTATATAATTAAATAAATTTATTTGCTAAGGTTTCTAAAAAAATGGGAAAAATGGAGGTAGTAGTGAGCTTGTAAAAGCTTAAAAAGTAGAGGTATTTATAATGTAATATTATAATTACTAACTATAAAGGTAATATAGCAGATGTTGTTCATAAAACAAAATTATGAATTTTAAGATATTTTATATCAATAAGACTATATTATTATATCTTTTTTTAAAGAAGATGCTACTATCTAGTCATAATCATTTAATCTAAGCAATTTTTAGAAAAAATTAGATTATAATTATAATAAAGTAATAATGATAAATAAGCGCTTTATTACTAAAATAATTATAAATGATTAATTACCCTGACAGGGGTAATGTGTAAATATAAATTATAATAATAATCCCTATTTTACATGGCTATGTTAGTGTAACGGTTAACAGTTTTTTCGTATGAAGACCGTCGGTAATCTAAATTACCGCTACAGACTGGGTCACTAATGGGTAGCTGAAATGCTGCTTAATGTACAGTCGATTCCTTCCCAATTAAAATTGGCACAAGTTTATATAAAAATCCAAAGTTATTCAAAATTTAGATATACTTAGGTAATGTTTATATATGACATTAATCTTAAATAGGGTAAAATAATTTAAGATAAGAAGGAATGGGTTCTTCGGTCAATTGTGGCCCTATTTTTTTGTAAAAACAAATATGAACTGCGCTATATGCTGGGACTGTTAAAATAAATTTAACAAATACTGATATAATTACTATGAGTATAAGTGTTCTTGTATGTAACCAAAGGCTAGTCTCAAGTCAAAATATTATATTAGAGATAACATAATCAGCAGGTAACCAACAACACAAAGTAGTTTAGTAGAAACCTCAGAGACTACACGCGCAGCACCTTATTAATAACACATATCTTTTTTGAATGGTTAGCTGGTTTAATAGACGGGGTTGTATGTTTATTAGTACATAAAAATTGATATACTAGTTTGAAATTAACTATAGGTCTGGAGTAATTACCTTGTATAAATTAGAACCAAATTAATTAAGGTGGAATGATTTTTGATATTGGTAAACATGCGAAATAGCTTTTTTAAAAATTAAAAATTAAAAATTAAAAATTAAAAAGATAACCTAACAAAAAAGGAATTATAAAAACTAATCCAAGTTATAAACGGCTCAATTCGACATAGTTCTATATTAAAACAATGACATCATGTATGCCAACCCCATCAGCTAGATATAACTGTAAATTTACCATGTAAAGGAATTTATATAAAAATTTTAGATGGTTCTCAGGTTTTGTTTTTGATGGTATATTAGTATAATAAAAAATTCTTATAATTCTGATACTAATAGCTATTCAGTACAATTAATTATCAAAGTTACTAATAAATTATAACAAGATGTTCAATGGTTTAAATAGGCATTATGTGGTGGTAATATATATATTTATATCAATGGTTATTACAATTGGTCTGTACAAAAAAGAACAAAGACGATTTAGTCGAAAGGATATTCAAATTTTATTAGCTTATTTTAATTTACATACACTAAGAAGTCATAAATCGGATCGATAAATTTATGTTGCATATCTATTACTGATGATGAAAAGAATATTATAAATGAATAGATTTACAAGCTAATAATAAAGATATTATTTACTATAAGGCTTGGGAAGATTTGTTAATAATAAAAAGTTAGTTTTTAATAAGGTGAAGATATAGTCCATTTCCTTAGATCTAGATAAAGATTAAATTAGTCAAATATTATAATCTAATTGATTTGTTATGATTGATTATTAAAACTATTTTAATTATGTTCTAATTAAGGTCTAATTAAGGAAAGCATCCAGAAGTTATAAATATAGGCTTCTTAACGTTGCTGTTTGCTGGAACAACTTCTTTCCTAAATGAGGTAAGTTTTAAGTACTCCATCTTAAATGATATAGTAATAAAATTAAAACAAGGGAGTATATCAGCAGGTAACAATTTTATTCAATTAAAACATGGAACCTCAGAGACTTTATGCAACGAAACTGTAGAAGTATTAGAAAATGTTAAAGAGATTTCAGTTCATGTACCTAAACATTTTAAACCAAATAATCCAGAACAAATAGGTCATTATTTAGCAGGTCTAATAGAAGGAGGAGGTCAATTTACTAACAAACAAGAGTTAGTTATAGAGTTTCATCATTTAGATGCTTCTTTAGCTTATTTTATAAAAAAAAGTATAGGTTATGGTAGAGTAAAAAAAATACACAAAGAAGACAAAGAGTCCATATTCTTAGTAGTATCTTCAATAGAAGGTTTAATAAAAGTCATTAATCTAATAAATGGTAAAATAAGAATTGAAAATACACTTAACGAAATGAATAAAAATATTTTAAATGATAATAAATTTGCCTTATCTGAAATTAAAAATAAACTTCCTAAGGAATTAAAAATGAATTTAGATAATAATTTAAAAAATCATTGGTTAGCTGGATTTTCTGATGCTACTGCTAGTTTTCAAATCAATTTTGTTAATAATAGTAACCATAAATCAGGACTACAATTAAACTTTAAAATCGAACCTGCTCAAAAAGATAATATTTTATTTGCTTTACAATTTATTCAAGATTCTTTAGGAGGAAATATAGCCTATAACCAAAATAATGAAACTTATAATTATGATTCTACATCATTTGGTACAGCAAAAAATGTAATAGATTACTTAGATCATTATCATTTATTATCAAGTAAACAAGTTAATTTCTTAAAATGGAGAAAATCTTATATCATCATTCAAAATAAAGATTATTTAAACGAAAATGGAATTAACAAAATTATTAAATTTAAAAATACTATGATTAATTATAATGATTAATTTTAATGTAATGAAACTGACTTTAAGTACAAAATTTTTAATTATTTCTAGAACAATACAGTTTAAGATGAAGTCCTAACAAGAATGTTAAGTTCTTGAGTATTAATTTGAATAGTTAAACCCACTACCGCAGGGTATTTTATTTTTCCTATTCTATTAATCAAAACATTGTTATATTTTAATTATACCTGGTTTTGGAAGGGCGACCGTTCGATTTACGTTGGAAATGCTAATTTTTTCGAGGTACAATTTAGCCGCTGCAGCTAGCGGCAGTGAAAAGCACACCACTGACCCTGCTCGCGGAGACAAGCAAGCATGCAGTAATGCAAAGGGGACAATAGCCTGTGGTGAAAGGGAACCAGAAGTATCATACATAGACTTCAATACTGTATTCCGAGCTTATGACTTTATTAAGATGAAAGCTTCGAGCTTAAATCTGATTACTTTTTGTGGTACCGGCCACTTGATCAAAAACTGTATGAGAAGGATCAATGAATTCACTTGCGCGGAGATTCCGAACGTTGCAAACTCGCTAGAACGGGATTCAAATAACTGTGTGAAAACAGGACAGAGTAAGACGACTCTTAATAGAGAACAAACCTCAAAAGGGTTTAATCAGCCAACGTTGATACCGGTGAAGTCCTCTCAAATATTGCGTGAGGATGGCAGAGGGTTCGTAGTAGGACAAAATCCGAAGGAACCTATGTATCTTATGACGTTAAATGACGCCAGAAGGTTTTACTCAACAGATAGTCAACCTATTAAATCGGACGAGGTTGTAATACCAAGAAAGAAGATTGAACGATTGGCTAAATTGTGGGAGGCCTCATATATCGAACCCAACAAGATATATTATGATCTTAAAGGATATCTTAAGGATATTAACATATGAATCATCGCTTACCAGAAACTTGCGAGCTCCAGAGGGGCTACTACTCCTGGCGTTGATTTGGATACTATCAGCGGAACAACTCTTGATAAACTTGAAAAAGTCCAAAAAGAAGTTCTAAACGGTAAATACAAATGGAAACCTAGTAAAAGGACTACAAACAATAAGGATAAAAGACCAATAGGTATACCCTCCTTTTCCGATAAATTAGTAGAAGCGGTTCTGCTAACCATATTAGAACCTATTTATGAATTCAGCTTCGATGATAGATCCTTCGGCTTCAGGGGTGAAAATTCTACACACTCTGCGTTAAAATACGCAGTAACTAAAGCAGCATCCGCGAAGTGGGCCCTTGAAGGAGATATCTCAAAATGTTTTGATAGAATAAATCATCAAAGGCTACTTGATATAATTCGAGAGAGAATCAAAGATGAGCTAGTTCTTAAATTGATAAAGGGAAATCTTCATTCACCAATATATGATGATGGAAAACTGACTGATCTATTCGAAGAAACCAGACAAGGCGGAGTACTTTCCCCATTGTTATGTAACATTTATTTAGACAAATTAGATAAAATGATACGAGTTTGGGAAAAGGAATACCGAGCAAAATATCAAAAAAGTTTGGAATTAAAACAAAACAAAGATTATTACAAAATTTGGTCTAAAACTGTACAAGGAATCTTACCTAAAAATACCAAAAATACTGATCCACAAATAAATAATAATAAAGCTAAAACTAATTACCTAAAGATGGAGTATGTTAGATATGCTGATGATTTCGTACTTTTCCTGGACAGTAAACTAGAAACTGCCTTATTTTTTAAAGAAAAGGTGTCAAATTTCCTTTTCGATGAGTTAAAGTTACAACTAAATGAAACTAAAACAAAAATAACAGCAACTAAAGACGAACTAATACATTTTTTAGGTTATCTTATTACAAAACGAAAAGTAAGAGTTGTAAAGGAAAAAGCCAAATATGAAATGAATAACATGAGCCTAATGATCGACATACCTAAAGTAATCAAAAAGTTAAATAGCAAAGGCTTCTGTGATGAAAAAGGTTTCCCTATAACACATCCAGCCTATATAGCACCATCTCAAGTAGATACAAATGCCCTAATGACTGCAGTATTGAACGGATACTATGATTTTTTAAAAATCGGAAAGAATAGGCAAAAAGCCCTGGATTATGTTTTATATATCATTAGGTATAGTCTAGCCAAAACCTATGCTGCTAAGTATAAGCTAGGCTCAACTCGCAAAGTTTTTCAAATAGCAGGATATGATCTAGGTAAACCAATACGAGTAGATTCTAGACATAAGATAATTGGGTTAGACGAGAGCTTACTAGATAATCGGGTATCAGTTGGGAAAAGACCAATGAGAAAACTACAAAAGCTAAAATATCCGCCTTTTAAATTGAGTGTTCAAATATATGGTCCGAAAGAAGCGCCTACTTATTTAAAGATAAAGATGGTAAAGGAAGGTCTCAACTCTATTATAGACTGGATAAAAAAAGGGAAAAACCCAAATAAATTTAACTAGTCGACAAAATAGAGATCCTTAAGGGATATTATCTGTGAAAAGGTATTATTAACTTTAATAGTCCTTGTGCCATATGTAACAGCTTGAATGATTTACAAATGCACCATGTAAGATCTATTAAGAATTTTAAAGGTAGAAACCCCTACATGAAACTTATTATCGGCCTAAAAATCCGAGAAATATCACTATGTAGGAAGCAACTGAACTGCAACACCGCACCTAATTAAAGGACATGGAGGTAAATGGAAAAACAAAGCTAAATATATAGATATAGGGAACGATGAATTGGCCAAACACTCTTAGTTGGGTTAGAGAGCCGAGTGATGGGTGACTATCTTGCTTGGTTCGGGGAGGACACGGGACTGCCGTTTTACTCCATTAGTTAGCCATGTTGTTTCAAGTTTTTCAGGAAAACCTATATATGGTTACATAGGCATGGTCTACGCCATGTTTTCTATTGGAATATTAGGTTTTTTAGTATGATCTCACCACATGTTTAGTGTAGGTTTAGATGAATTTTGCAATTTAATTCTTTACTCAAAACTTATCGGTACTAAATTAGACAACAGTAAACCTTTTTTTAATAGTTATAGCCAAGAGGTTAAAGAAATTTTATTTGGCTCTCTATTGGGAGATGGTAGATTAGAAATGCCACCTAGAGGTATAAATGCAAGATTTGGTTTTACCCAAAGCTTAGATAAAAAGGATTATTTCTTAACATTTTTAAATAAATTCTCAGATTTAAGCTCTGGAAAATATAGAGAATATTCTTATTTAGATAAAAGAACTGGAAAAACTTACAGCAATTTAAACTTTTGAAGTAAATCTTCACCTTTTTTGAATGAGTTTTATTTTAAATTTTATAACGGTAAAGTTAAAGTAGTTCCTTTAGACTTATCTTTATTAACTCCTATCGCACTAGCGCATTGAGTAATGCAAGACGGATCTAGGGGAACTAGTAAAGGTTTATATCTTTGTACAGATAGTTTTACCCTTGATGAAGTTCAAAGACTTAGTCATTATTTAATGACAAAATATGATATTAAATGCTCTATTCATAAATCTAGAGGCAATTATAGAATTTATATTTTAGCTAAGTCTATAGAGACTGTTAAATTTCTTATTTTGCCTTTTCTGCATAAAACTATGACCTATAAGTTGGGAGTATAGCTAAATTCCATACGTCTACCATATTTGAAAAAATTTGGATATAATTTCCCTATTTGCAAGAAACTATTTAAAATTTAGTGTACGAATACTCCTCTTATAACCGTAAATAAATGTAAATTTAAAACCGGAAGTCAAATTTTGAGAGTACGTGAAAATCACTAAATCTTATACAACTTGCAGGAAACCTATTAGTATTTTTATACTTTGTTGGGTTCCTCAGAGACTATACGGGATAATCCTTCACCAATTAAATTTGAAAGGATAAGACATAGTCCAAATTAAGAATTATATAAATAATAACTCACATAGTTTTTACTAAAATAATCTTAATAGGTAGACTCAAGAGCATATTTTACCGCCGCAACGTGTGCTATTTCATTTAATAAAACCTTGAGCGTAATTGCTCCACTCCCGTTTTTTGATATAAATATTTTATATAAAAAATATTCTACTGTTAATTCTAATGCTGTGTCTAATCTTAAAAAAATAAAGGGATACCCCTTAACTTTATGAAATAAACCCTTAGGATTAACTTCTTTAAATAGTAAATCTAAATTAACTGCTCAAGAAAGAAATATGTTAAAATTAACTCCTCGAGCTAAAAGTATAATTATAGGTTTAATTCTTTCTGATGGTTGAATTCAAAAAAGAGGACATTGAAATCCTAGGATTGCTTTAAAACAATCTATTATTAATTTTCCATACATATGAAATGTATATAGTGAACTGGCTTATTTATGTTCAGGACCTTTATATTCAAGTAAAAATATAATGAGAGGAAAAATTTTTTATAGTCTAACTTTTCAGACTAGACAATTAGAATGTTTAATGGAAATTATAGATCTGTTTTATATTTTTAAAAATAATAAATTAGAAAAAACCATTAAATATGATTTATTTTTTAATATAGATTATATAGTTTTAGCACATTTTATAATGTGCGATGGTTCTAAAAGAAAAAAAGGTTTAATATTATGTACAGATAATTTTAGTTTACAAGAAGTTGTTTTATTATTAAATATTTTAATTATAAAATTTGATATTAATCCAACTATTCAAAAGGAAAAAAATAAATTTAGAATTTATATTAATGAAAAAAGTTTCATCAAAATTAAACCTTTTATTATTCCGTATTTTGTTGATCATTTTTTATATAAAATTTTGTAAATGGAGTGTAAAGCTTTAGACTTAGGTAGAAAAAGCCAATTTTTCACTGACAACAGCATGTCTAAAAAGGGAGTTTAATTATTAATTAATGTTCGCTCCCAAGCTACGATTCCTATGGCTAGGAAAACAAACTAATAAAAACATATCTAACAAAAATGTATTAAAGAAGTTGCGGATTTTAATAAAAAAAACCATAGTTAGATTGTATAGGGCCTAAGGGAATATTAATGGGTTTTTTTAAAGAACTTAGGATCACCTGAGATTTTAAAGATTGGAGGTGACGGAGTTTTCATAGTAGTTATCCCATTGTAATAATGTGGTTATGCGAAGGAAAACAGAAGAAAATTAATTTTTCTTTGGAAAGCCGTATGATGGGAAACTATCACGTACGGTTTGGGAAAGGATTTTTGATTAATTTCTACTATTATAATTAGTAGTTGGGGTCAATCTTCTATTTCACAATGGTAATTGCGGTCAAATGGGGCCCTTTTTAATTTATTTGTTAACTCCCGTTCTTAAAGTCCTGTCTGGGTTAACCTTTTTAGAGTATCCTATATTGGCCCCTAGCTTTTAATCTTTCTTTTTATAATTATATAAGATATTACAGCCGTGGGGGGGCGCCCGGGTTACTAAATAGGCCAAACAAGCCAAGGTACGAAAGGTAAAAAACAAAACAAAAAATAAATCGAATTTTGCTATATGCTGGAAACCATTTTAAATATAAAGTACATTCTATCTCAAGTTGTTTAACAGTTAGTACTAAGTTACGGACCAAAAGGGGTTAGACCTGCAGCGCTAGCTGGAAACTTGGTTTTTGTAAAAATCTTTATATTAATGCAATCAGCAGGAAACCAAATATTATTTAAGTTATGAACAAGAATAGAGTAGGATCCTCAGAGACTATATGCAAAATAAACTAACCCTTCCAGTCAAAAACAAAAAGATTAGATTGCGAATAGCTTCTGTTCTTCTAATTTTTTAAAAAAATTAAGTATTACCAAAAGGTTAGAATAGAAGAAAAAAAATAAAGGGAAGGGTGTTTAAAGAGATAGTCCAAATTCTGTACTTTATACAAAATATGAATTATTACACTTCTAGCTCAACTTCGCAGCAGGAGGGTAAGATTAAACAGAAGGAAAACCTGGCTACCAATAATTTAAAAAACTTAAATCCATATTGGATAACAGGATTTTGTGATAGGTCATCCTCTTTCACTATTATACCCGCATTGCGAAAAAAAGCTAATGATTCTAAAAAAACTTGAAAAATCCGAGCTACTTTTGTAGCTGAAATTTTAGTAGACATTAAATATAAAGAAGTTTTAGATTTTATTAAAAATTATTTCGGGATTGGTTAAATTTATGTAATAAGTAATAAAGTGTATTACCGCGTAACAAAATATAATGATCTTATTGATATTATAATCCCTCATTTTTATTCTTATTCTTTACTATCTTTAAAGACAATTATTTTCAGTAATTGGGTTAAAGCTGTAGAACTTTTAGCCTCTGGGCAACAGAAATCTAAGAATGGATTTTTGGAAATTTTAAGTATTTATGCTGCAATAGGTAGAGGTCCTTCAAACAAAATTAAGTCTTATTTTCCTGACTTAGTGCCAGCAAAAGTACCAGAATACAACTTAGCTGTAGCGGATTTAAATTCTTGGTGGCTATCTGGTTACTTAACAATTTATTGCCACTTTTAATTAGCGGTATATGCAGGGCAGTGGTATTTAGATGTATATAATAAATTAAAACATAGCTTTAGCATTTCACGTGATATATCGGAGTTAAAATTGATTTATTGGAATTTAATTGGAGAGTATTTAGGTGCTAAAATTTAAATTAGAACGAAAAATAAACGAGTGGATTTATATATATCTTCCCTTCCGGATTGTCAAGTTCTTATTAAATTTTTAGGATTATATCCTTTTCAATCTAGCAAACAGCAAGAATACCTAATTTGGCGTAAATTTATTTATAATGCAATTGCCTTTAAATACAAAAACCCTAAATTAGCAAATAATCTAGTTGAAAATATTTTCATTTTGTTTGATTTAATTAAAAAACTTGATCGTATACGTGAAGAAAATTAACCTTAAATAAAGTACAGAAATTGTCCTACTGGTATTAAAATATGGGCGACCGTTCGAGTATATGCGTAATTTTTTTCTTTAATTTAATATTAAAGTCAAACAGCAAAGAGGAATTTGCTGAAGGCCATAGTGCTTACTTCGACGCAGTGATGCTAGGAGGACAACAGCCTGCACTAAAAGAAATCATGAGGGCACAAGCTGGCGCAAAACTAAATTGCTGGCCCAAGATAGGTTTCAAGGCCATCGGATGTCTAAGGATGAGGTTGAGTTACCGAAACTCAAGTAACTTCGGGAGTGATTACGCCTGTCTATGGCTTCAGCTGTTACATAGATATCTCGGTCCCTTGAAGGTGAAAATTTACTTCAAAGGCAATTCCAAGACTAAGACGTTACTAAATGCAATTAGGACAAGTTACAAAAGAGTCTCCTTAATCATCAAACCAAGAGTCGCATATGCTACCGGTGAAGTCTCCTCCCAAAGCTGGAGTTGAGATGGCAGAGGGTCCGTAGTACCAATTTTAAAATTGGAAAGGGACCTAAACACTTTGCGAGGGTGGGCTTTTATTTTTATGTCAACCCTTCAAGGTCATACGTTACTAGAAGCGAAACTAGTAGTCCGGCCCATGTATTTGAGCAACCGGAAATTCCTAAAGGACTACAAAATTTTAGCTAAACATTGGCAAACTTGCTACAAACCCTAACCGAGTCTTCTATGACTTGAGAGGTATCTTAAAACATGATTCTATCTGGTTTGCTGCCTACCTAAAGCTGAAAAAAGGAGCTAAAACAAAAGGTCCGAACAAGGATATCATTGTTGCATTTACAAAAAGGAAAATATTAGAACTTATAGAGGCAGTACTAAAAAAAAATTTATCCTGAATTGGAGTAAGATAAATATTGATACCTATAGCTGGTAAACCAAAATTTTTTAAACCTCTAGGTATACCATCTATTAAAAATAGATTAGTTAAGGTTGATAACCGAACAATCATAGAACCCATCTACTAAATAAACTTTAGCAAGTTTTCACACGGTTTCAGGCCAAATTAGAGGTTGTCACACAGCCTTGAAATGGTTGAACACTAATATGAAAGACTCGATCTGGTTCATAGAGGAAAACATCAAAAGCTACTTTCATTCCATAGATCACAATATTCTTATGAAGATTCTGGAACTAAGATCCAGGACCTTACTATACTTAGACTTATTAGATCTGGATTGAAAGCTAAGACTCCAAAAAAGACCAAAACTTATAAGATGACACACCTTAAGTAGGAACTCCGCAAGAAGAAATATTAAGTCCGCTACTTTATAACATCTATCTAAACGATCTTTACTCATTTATGGAAAACCTTTGCTATAGTATCAAGGTAAAATTAAACCTGGGAATAGGTAAACAAAAATCCTAAGGTAAATAAGCTACTAAAATATGAAAACAAAAGCAAATACTACATATTGATAATTTTCAGTAGAATCCCTAACGAAAACGGATACAGGAACTGTAAATACATCAGATAGGTGACGACTTCGTCAACGGAATACTAGGTACTAGATCTATGGCGATAGATATTAGAGATAAAGTTAAGGACTTCTTGAACTCGGAACTCAAAGTTGAACTAAGCCTGGAGAAGACAAAAGTTAAACACATTACTAAAGGTATAAAATTTCTAGGATATATTTTAAACAGGAGACAACTGTTCATGAAACAATCCTACGGAGGTAACACTGTCACTCGAAAGAAGACAATACCTACATTAGATGTAAATATAAAACAAGTCATTTCGAGATTATCATAAGCCAACTTTTGCGTTGCTAGTGGTGAACCTTAACCAACATTCAGATTCCTAAGATTGCCTCAATAAAAAAAAAGAATCTTAAGGTAATTCAAATCTTAAGCCATTGGTGGTCCAATGCCGGAAACAGAAGAGCAGCCATAGCTAAATTAACCTATATCATAAGATAATCTATCGCTAAGGTATACGCTGCTAAGTTCAAACTTAGAACAACCGCGGCGGTGTTAAAAATCGGAGGGCGAGATCTAAAAAAAGCAAAGCCCCCCTATCGGGGCTAGAGTTAAATCTGTAGTAGGAGCAGATGAAGAAAATTTGCACACACCACAAGGAAAAGAAACAAAAGCTAACGGGTATACTTTTCAGTAAATACCACTTAAGACCAAATCTAAAGAAAATAAAATAAAGCCCCATTGGATACCTGAATACATCAAGGCATTAAAGAAGGGTACAAACCAAAAAAGTTTACTTAAGATTATCTAGGACTTGAACACCTGCTTTGACAAGCTGGTAAGAACCCATTAGCCGCTATGGTTTGAAAAAAAGTAAGCAATATCCAGCCAAGGTTCTGTAACTTCTTGTGCTATATGTGGAAGCAGTTTCTTTTGATGATGTACAAATGCATCACGTGAAAGCACTGAAAGATAGTGCAAAATCCAAAAACGTCGTTCATAAACATATGATTGCTGTTGTAAAAATTCCGGTGTGTAGAGAACATCATATTGCTATTATGGGTGGTAATAGGGCTAATAATAAAAGCAAATTTTTCATTGAAACCAAGTAACGTTGGAGAGCCGTGTGATGGGTAACTATCTCGCTCGGTTCGGTGGGAGCTCGAGCACTAATATTTAGACTAATAATGAAATTAGTGATATTTGATGTGTCGTTCGACCCAATTTAGTTGGATGGCAACATTATACGGTGGTAGTTTAAGATACAATACACCATTATTATTTGTTTTAGGTTTCATTGCTCTATTCACTATAGGTGGGTTACTTACTCCGGTTAGCTCACTTTAAAGGCTACTATATGCTGGAAACCTCTGACTACTAAGATACATTCTAAATATAGAATATGAGTAACAAAGCTTAGTTTTGAGCAATCAGCAGGAAACCAAAAGACTTAAGTTTAAGTAGGATCCTCAGAGACTATACGTAGCCATTAATTACAATAATTAATTAAAAGTTGTAATTGATATGATATAGTTCAAAAATAACAGCACCAGCCCCTAAAAATATGCCTGCAGCATATAATAATACAATAATATATTATTTAGTATTAATGAGTTATTACATCTTTGAAAAATTAGATTATTTTAATAAAAACTGTTCTTTATTAGATTTAGATTATGTATCCCCGCAGGCTTCTTGTTTTTTAACTAAAATCATAGAACAAATAAAACCAATTAAAGTTTACAATAATCTTAAAGAGGATAGATTACAATTGTATAAAGAACAAAGAAATAAAACGGGTGTTTACTGTTTAGTTAATTAAATTAATGGTCATACCTACATAGGTAGTTCTACTAATATAGAAGGTAGAATGAAAAGTTAATTAAATAATAGTTATATAAAAAGCAAACAAAATTGTAACATGCCTATTACACTAGCGTTGTATAAATATGAACAAGAGCATTTTGCTGTTTTAATTGTAGAATATATAGATATTCAAAATTTAACTATTTTAGAAACTAACTATATAAAAAAACTATTACCTTATTATAATCTATTAAAACAAGGTTATTCTTCTTTAGGTTATAAACACACAAAAGAGACTAAATTGTTATTATCTAAATTAGCTAAAAATAGAATACATTCAGATAAAACAAAAGCTTTAATTTCTAGAGCTTTAGTCGGTGAAAATAATCCTTTTTACAATAAAAATCATTCAGTAGAGACTAAGTTAAGAATTATAGAATCAAAATCAGCTTATCCTGTTTATATTTATAATTCATTTAATGAACTTTTAGTAATTTTTCCGTCAGTTAAAACTTTATCTAATTTAATTAATTCTAATCATTCAACTATTGTAAGTTTTATTAAAAACAAAACACTTCTTTTTTTTTTAGTGGTGAATGGTATTTAACTAATTTACCATTAAATATAACTGACACACCCTTAAATATTAATTGAAAGGATTCTAATAATTTAATTATAGAAATGAAAAATAATTCTAAGATTAAAAAGGCTGTATTTGTTTATAACAAAAATAAAGAGTTTTTATGTAAATTCGAAGGTGTAACTCAAGCTGGAAAAAAATTAAATATTAGCCATTGTGTTATTAAAAAATATGCAATAATAAATTTAGCCTACAAAGGTTATATTTTTAGTTATGAAAGACTAAGAGATTAATTAATTTATTGTTAGCTTTAGGCACGCATATATGTTGACAGCTTGTTAATATACCATGCGCTTTTTAAATTATATTAATCTAAATTTTTACAGCTCTATTTTGTAACAGGAGTAGTGTTATCAAATGCCGTGCGCCCTTTAATTACTATGAAGCCCGCCACAATAATGGCCTTAACTGAATTAATGTTATGTAAATCTACTGACTTACCTAAAATCGAAATGAAGAGGGGAGTGGAGCATGTCAGTGAAGTCACAAAAGGAGGTAGTTACAATTTTCTTCGTGGCGAGATAATTTTCATCCAAGGTTTATTAATACATCTGTTTAAAGACGATAGATTTATCTTGAAAGTAACTGTCACAAGATTATTCGATTTGCTAGTAGAATCGCATTATGCTAACAAAAATTCATCGAATAGAACGTATGCAACATGCATAAGGATGGAACCTACAGATGGAATACCAGACTTCATACTAGGAACTGGGGATCACCTAAGGGAAGTAATTCCTATGTTGGAGCGATAACCCAATAGTACTTGTTTTTTGTTTTATTCAAAAAGTACGGTGACGGAGTGATCGTAGTACTTTCTAAAAAGGAAGGATCACAGGAATCTTTCATCAACAAGACAACCACAGGTGTTAAATCACGTGGAAATCCTCTGTTGAAAACTAAAATAGAGGCTTATTATCCTCTTCACATTCACACAAGAATAATCTCTAGCAAACCACTTCAAGACATAGAAGTATACAAAAAAGCATACGAAAAAATGAAATCTAAACCAGGTAACATGACCCCAGGATCAAATGGTAACACTCTAGATGGAATGTCATTAAAAAGATTAGAAAATCTTCGTAATAGCATAATGGATTGGACATTTGAATTTAAACCAACGAGAAGAATATATATACCAAAAGCGAATGGTAAAATGAGACCTCTAGGTATCCCGAGTACAATGAATAAACTGTTACAAACAGTATTAAAAGACCTAATCGAACCCGATTTGGAAAAAATATTAAACCCTAAAAGCTTTGCCTTTAGACCCCAAAAATCACTACATCTACCACTCTTAGAAATACAAAAAATGACTGGAATAACTTGGATAATAGAAGGTGATATCACCGGATACTCTGACAACATAGATCATCATATACTGGCCAAATTAATTAAAGAAAAGATTAATCCTGACCAGACAATAATGAATCTAATCTGGAAATTTTTAAGAGCAGGTTACATGAAAGTAGAAAAAGGATACAAAGACTCTCTAATAGGAGTGCCTCAAGGTGGAATACTATCTCCAATACTATCAAATTTATACCTTACGCCATTTGATGAATATGTTGACTTTCTGAAAAAGAAATTTAAAAAGTTACCAATCTCCATCAGAAACCCTGAATATCGAAAACACGAATGAATAATTAACAATAATAGAAGGAAATTGGCACGATCTACAGTAAGAAGTCCTGAGGAAATTATAGAAATTAAAAACACTATAGTTAAAGAAGGAATAAAACTACGAAGTATGCCTTCCGCTCTAAGAACGGGAAGTAAAATACATTACGTTCGATATGCAGATGACTGAATCATCGGAGTTACAGGACCAAAATCTCTAGCGTTAGAAATAAAAGACCGAGTCAAGAAATTTTTAAATCAAGAATTAAAACTAGAATTGAATATGGATAAAACTAAATTAACTAACATTGGGTCTGAATATACTAAATTCCTCGGACACTATATTAAGGCACAAACGTTATCTCAAAATAAAACATCCAGAAGAAGAAGCGTGGAAACACGAAAAATATTTAACATACGAAAATCAACGGGTAAACCCAAAATTATAGTACCTAAAGACCTACTAAAAGAGCGACTAATTAAAAATGGAATTGCGAATATGAACGGATTTTCTAAAAGGTGTAGCAAATTTATTTTTTTACCTGATCATGAAATTATCAATAGATACAATCTTGTTTTAAGAGAAATAATGAATTTTTACAACATGGCTGAAAATAGAAGTGACCCTAATAAAGCAATATATATTTTAGAATACTCCTTAGCACATACTCTAGCAGCTAAACATAGATCATCCATAAGTAAAATATTTAAAAAAATATGGAAAGCCCTTTGAATGTAAAGTGAATAATCAAATAATAAAATTCGATAAACCACGATCACTAAATGCGGAATACCTAAATAATAAATATTATAGAGTGAAAAATGTATATACAAGCGTTCCCTTTGAAGTTCCTTACCCTTTCAATAGCCTAAAGTTTGATCTGATAATCTATAATAGTGTATTAGACGCTTCATGTATTATTTGTGACTCTAGACAAGATATTGAGATGCACCATTTAAAACATCTGAAAGACACAAAAGATAAAGGAACACTAATTAAATTTATGAGCAAGATTCGACAAAAAGTGGTACCTCTGTTTGTAAATTGTAAATTGTAAATTGTAAATTGTAAATTGTAAATTGTAAATTGTTTGGCCTAACATGTCATGTAAGGGTACATACTGGTAAATATGATGGAATGAGTCTTAAAGAATTGCGAAAGAATCGTGATATGATTTAGTGAGAGAATCTGGAGAGCCGTATGCGGGGAAACTTGCACGTACGGTTCGGAGGGAGGTTATTCGTTGCCAGTTACGCAGCTCTTTAGCTGTATAATAATGGTGCGGGTACTCGACCCTACTCAATAGATGTAGCATTCCATGATAAATTTATTCACAAGGATTTTATTTTTGATATTTATCTTAACCTATTTAGAGGGTTAGGTATATTTGATGATACTTTTTTTATATTTAAAGGATTAGGTTTTTCTGTTGCAGTCCCCCTTGATGATGCAAAAGGCAAAATTACCATAGAGAAAAATAGTACAGAAGATAAAATTTATATTGAACAATTTTTTGTAGGTTTACTTGAAGGAAATGGAACTATAACAACAAACTTGAGCAATAATAAAAAAAGAATTAATGTAAGATTTGTAATAGCGTTAAAAAATGAGGAGAATAATCAGAGAATGTTAAATAAAATACAAAAAGTTATTGGAGGTAGAGTTATTATTGAGAGAAAAGATAAATATGTAACTTGAATTGCTAATTCCAAGGCTGATATTAATAAATTATTATTAATTTTATCTAGATATCCTCTACTAACAATTAGAAAAAAATGTCAATTAGAATTTGTTAAGAATTGTTTACTTTATAAAGACATTAATAATTTTATGTCGAATAGAAATAAGATGTATAATAATAAAATTGAACTTTTACAAGCAAAGTTAAAGAATCAAAATAAATATATTGAATTACCTGATTACTTTAAAGCTTGGCTATCTGGATTTATAGAAGCTGAAGGATGTTTTTCTTTAGTTTTTAATAAAGAAGGAAAACTACGAAAGTCAGAATTCGCTATCGGTCAAAACGAAGAATTACATATAATTAACATGATAAAATTCTATTTTCAAAGTGAGAATAAAATTAATACAGAAAAAATAAAAATTAATTTAAAAGGTAATCCTACAGAATCTATTCAGTATAGATTTTATTTGTATAATGCCTTATCCAGAAAACTTTTATTTGAACACTTTACAAAATATCCTTTAATTGGAAAAAAAAAATTATCTTATATAAAATTTTTTGAATATCATAATAAATAAAAAACTATTCAGTATTGAGTAGAGATTTCTTGTTTTAAACTGTCTTGTGTCACATTGCTTGATTATTTACTATCTTACTATAATGATTTAAAATTTAATTATAATTAGTAAGTAATACTTAATTCGAATTTAATTAGTTCGAGTTATGAACGGTGGAATTTATAATAAAGAATATTAATGCTATTCTACACGACGATTATTGTAAGCTATGCCGTGGGTTTAAATTTTATGTTAAGATTGAAAATTAGATCTGTAGAGACTATACGCAGTGTATTAAATTTAAAAGTAATTGGTAAATTTAATAAAGAGATAGTCCAAACCCTAATAAGTTGTTAGTTAAAATTTTTTAATTTTTTGTAGTGCGGACTAACATAATAACAAGGGATTATAACTAGAGTTATTACGTCGTAGCTCGAATAAGACTGGGCCTTAATAAAATATCTTATTATGCAATTGACTATATGCTGGGAACTGTGTTTTTAGGTTATTATTTACTATTTATAATTATTTAGTATCTATCAAAAATAGATGTAGGCTCTGCCATTAAAATTTTAATTAAAAATCTTTTTTTTATTTCTTTTTTCTAAAAAATAGATAGTGAAAATAATAATAAACCTGTTATAATAATGAATTATACAAACATACAATCAGCAGAAAACTGTAAAGGATTCTCAGAGACTATACGTCAATTATCTAATTTGCGAAATCAAGATGACCAGTTTTTTAATGGTTACCTGGATTTTTTTTATGGAGATGGGAATTTTTATTTAAAAAAATTTAAATTCTAATTTAATATTAAAGGCTATTAGAATAAAATTACATAATAGAGATGTTAGAATATTAACTAGAATTCTTAATACTTTATATTTAAAAAGAATTAGATCAGATAAAAATAAACCACATTCAATATATATTGTATCCACAAAACAAGATATGTTATTTTGAATAAAAAAATTAAATGGTTTAATACGAATAAAAATAGATAGTTTAAAAAAGCATGTGATTTTTATGGAATTAAATTTATAGAACCTAATTATAACATAGAATCATATGATCCTTATTTAGCAGGATTAGTGGATACCGATAGTACTATTGTTTTTAATTATAATTGCAATAGAATAGAATGTAATTTGGAATTTCAATCTAATGAGCATACAAAAACTTCATTTTGACAATGTCATTCCTTATTATAAATCTACTGTCACATTGAGAAAACATAAATTAAAAGACTCAGTTTCTAACAAAAATTCTACTAATACTAATGAGCAGACAATTTTTAATTCTATCGCATTTAAGTTTCAAACTGTTAAGGGTATGGTTTATTTATATGACTATTTTATAGCACCTAATAATAGATTGTATTCTGATTTTAAGTTTTACAGGGTAACTAAGATTAAGAAATTCATTTCTATTAGAGATTTAAAAAATGAACCTAAGGATAGTGTTGAATTTAAAATTTATTCAGATTTTGTTTTAGATTGAATACAATATAGAAATCCAATCAAAATATGGTATAAAGTTCCTTTCGTATAAAAAATTAGATAAAGAGATAGTCCACAATTTAAATTTATTTAAATAAGCACTTCCACTACGTATTATCTATGGGTGCTGTTTTTTTACGACCAAACAGTTGATGTTTTAATAAGATTAAAAACCTTATTTGTCTTGTCAGTCACAATTATCAACGAATTGTCGAGACGGAATTATCCGGTTGTAATCAACCCAACGAGGCTTATTACAGAGTACCGGTGAATAGGCGAAAGACTAAAATCTGGTTATTAATAATGTCAAGTAGTCGTTTCCTCAGTTTAATGACTATTAAGTCAATGAAGTATAACGGAACAGCGCAAGCTAAGGGTTATTTGAAAATAGCTACAACACCTGAGAACACGTTAACCGGATTCAAAGTATCTCGATTATATGTAGAAGGTAAATTCCGAAAACAGTTTGCCGCGACTGAACTACTAATCAAACGCTATACAAACTCATTCCTAACTATACTTAAGAAATTATATGTATTTCTGAACAAAACATCAATCAATTTGGGGAACCTCGGAACATCAATAACAATGTTATTGACATGGAATCTACCTGTAAATAACAGATTGACTGTAGATGTCATTGACTCTATTGATAGGGAACACGCGAAACGTATACTTACAATAGATCCATACGGGGGCAAGATAGCTGAAAAAGCAAATGATAGAGGTAATGCTCTATATAGTCACAATAGTGATTTAAAAGTAATTGGTCAGACTTTTAAGCAGAATTCAGTATGGTTTTGTAAGGTTCAATTAGTAAATTTACAAACTATAAGAAGCTTTTCAACAAGTAGCAAGGACCTTGTAATAAGTGAAGGTGTGAATACCCTTTGTAAAAATGAGCGAGTGAAAATTGACATTGCTAATCCTCAATATTGACCAAAAACTATATTAGAAAGAAACATTATTGAAGAACTTGTAGTAGAAAAACAAATGTTATTAGTTGAACTAGCTGAGAAACATTCTACAAATTTAGAACTCCGAAAAGATACGAATTATAAAGGTATTAACTGAGGTATTAATCCTATTATACAACATGAACAAGAAATTCTATGCTTAAGTAGACTTTTCCGAGTGTATGCTGTATTAACAGTAACTTCAAATCCAGGTTCTAAAACACCAGGTATTGATAATGTAACTCTGGATAGTGTTGAGGATAAATTAGATATGGTTAAGAAATTAAGGGTATTATTAAATCCCCAAAAGTTAACAGCTAACCCTATAAAAAAGGTATATATTCCAAAAGAAAATGGGAAATTGGTAGCTCTAGGAATTCCTACCCTGCAAGACAGATGTTTACAAAAACTTATAAATCTAATTCTAGAACCTTTAGTAGAAGCTAATAGCGATACTCATAGCTATGGGTTCAGAAAATATAGAGGAGCTAAAAACGCTTTAGGATACTTAAAAACTTTAATAAAATCCGGAGGGCCAGATAAATATATATTGGATGCAGATATAAAAGCATTTTTTGATAATATTTCACATAAGTGATTACTTACTTGTGTTCCTTTACCAGTTAGACATAAAACTATCCTGGATAAATGATTAAAATCTAAGGTTATTGGTTATAATGAAAGTATAGAAGGTCTTGTAAAGAATGATAGTGGAACTCCTCAAGAAGGGATAATTAGTCCTACGCTAGCTAACTTTACATTAAATGGATTAGAAAGTGCTGTGTTTAAAGCTGTAAGAACTATATGTAATATGAATGCTATGAGGGGTAAAAGATTAAGTAAAGGATCTAGAAAAACCATCTATCTCCTAGTCGAAGTTATAAGATTTGCCGATGACTTTGTTATAACAGCAAGGAGTAAGCATATACTTAAAAATATAATTATACCGGCAGTAAAGGAATTCTTAAATACACGAGGGCTAACTCTATCAACAGATAAAACAAGAATAGTAAGTCTAGACGAGGGGTTCAACTTTTTAGGGTACACATTTAAAAGACGAGCGAACTGGAAAGTTAAATATGCTTTTTTTAAAGAAAATTTAAGCAGAGAGGGAACCGCATTGTATCCTCAAAAAGATAAAGTCATACAGTTTATAAGGAAAATAAGAGATATTATAAGGAACAATAATAATATGGATGCATATCAACTCATTGCATTGCTTAATCCAATTTTGAGGGGTTGATATCAATATTATAACCTTTCACAAAGCCATAGGTTTAGAAGTTATGTAAGAAGAGCTCTTTTTCTATTGTGTTGAAACTGAGTTAAAAGAAAATACCCCTCAATGGGAAAAAAAGCTATAGCGGCCAAATTTTTTGTTCATCCTAATGATTTGCCTAAATTTAAAGAAGTTAGAGACGATCATATGGAAAGACCAAGAAATATCGAAAAATGAACCTTTATGGGAATCAGTAGAAAACCTGGACAATCTCAAGATAAAAACCACACAATAAAAGGGTCCATCATTTATCTTATAAAGCCTAGCGATATACAAATAGATCGAGCCAAAGAATATTCTATACCACTAAACTTAAGGAAAGTACATGCTTATGACAGAAATGCAATTAAACTTGCTGAATTTAATGCAACATAAAAATATGCAAATAAATAATAACTTGAAAGGAAAACTTTATAAATCGCAAAAAGGTATATGCCCAGTTTGTAGCTATACAATAGATTTGAATACTATTATGTACTCATTCAAACCAGTAATACATCATAAAATGCCGATATCGAAAGGAGGATCTAGAGGCTCTATGTCCAACTTAGTGTTAATTCATAAAGGTTGTCACATGGAAGTCCATGGAATGAAAAACAAGGCTGATTAGTAATAACCGAGTCTAACTTAATGAATAGATAGGTGAAAAATTGATTTTACAAGATTGAGCCGTATGCATTGAAAGGTGCACGTACGGTTCTTTGAGGGGTCTTATTCGCGAGAATAATTTCTATCTCTAGTGCTTTATTTGCTGGTTTCTACTACTGGACACCTAAAATCACAGGAAGAACAATTAACGATTTCTTAGGTAAAGTTCACTTCTACGTGATGTTTATTGGGGTTAAAAGGGATACACTAATTTAATTAATTTATTTATATAGCTTATTTTTTTGTTGCTCCTACTACTCGAATATTAGATTTCATTGTAGCCTTCTATATTAAACTTAAATTTAGCAATAATACAAAGGAAACTACTATAGCTAATTATACCAAGTTGGAAATTATTATTAAATAATAGATGAAGATATAAAGTATATAGATAATTCAACTTTAAATAATATATTAAATAATTTGCCTTAATCTAATGAATATAAACCCCCACCAAAAGCCAAAATTGGGAAGGAACAAATATTAAAATATCAGAAAAATTTAATAATATTAAAGCAGAGCTAAAATATATAAATATGAAAGAATCTAAAATAGATATTTTATCAAATATTAGAGATAAAGCAGGTATTTATATGTTTTTTAATTTAATCAATGGTATAACATATATTGGGAGTAGTATAAAATTAGACAAAAGATTTAGGGTACATTTAAGTTCTATAACTTCAATAAATTTGCCTTTATATAAATCTTTTTTGTTTTTTTTTTAAGGGTATTAATAATTTTGCTTGTTTAGTTTTACAGCTTTGTGATAAAGATGAAGATATTTGTTTAGGATTAGAACAACATTATTTAGATTTCTATCAGCCTTATTATACTATACTAAGATTAGCAGGTTCTTCTAAAGGATTTAAACATTCTCCTGAAACTATTACAAAACTTAAATCTAACCATTCTGGCAAATTGCAACCTAGATGGAATAATAAAGTTTAAGAACAACAAAAAAATGAAAAAGTTTAGCATTAAAAAATGTTTATATAAATAATATTCACCATAATAAGGGTAAAAAAGGAATATTAGCCCCTCAATAAGGTATTAATGGAACTACTATTACTATGAAGAAAAAGGTGATATTCTTAAATTTCCTACTATAAATAGTGCTAGACTTCATTTCAGAGTTAGATTTTATACACTATCTAAAAATATGAATACTAATTGACCGATTTTAATAAATGAAACTAAATGGTATATTTCTAGCTTTTCTAATGAAAACTAATAAACTATAAAAATAAAAAAGAGAAAAATAGTGATAGATAAATTAGCCCCCAAGATTTTGTATCAAAAACAAATTTTGTAAAAATCATTCTATATGCTGGAAACTCCTAAAGCTTATCCTATTAACAATAGTTTAGTAAAAAAGGTATAAGATACTACAATGGACAATCAGCAGGAAACCAACGAGGTTTAGCAGTTAGCAAAAAACAAAAATAATTAGGCTAAAACTCCAGTAGGTTCCTCAGAGACTACACGAATGAAATTATTAATATTATTAAATATTAAATTTTAATGAGTTATTAAGATATAGTCCGCACCATTTAGAAATAGTTGGACAAAGTGTAATTTAACTTTCTTCCCTCGAGGTGTTGGGGGCCCAGATTAGTAATTATGTGGTGTAATAGGAGAAATTATCTTCTTAAAACTTGGCTATATGCTGGAACGTTTTTATAACTTTACGTACTTATTACTTTAATACTGAATAAGTGAAAATCGTAAATATTGAATCATCAGCAGGGAAGTTAAATAAAGAAAATATTTTTAAATTTAACCCTTCAACGATCACACGCCGAGTATCCTTAAAGTTAAGATACTAATTATAAATGATTTAGTATTTATCTGTTTTATGAAAAGGATAATGATATGATCTAATTTAATTTTATATAGCCACTAATAACTTTGGTATTTTTATCTAAACTAGGTTAACTTAAACAAAAAACAAAATTTACCAGGCACCTGTAGCGCTAAATTGAGTTCTACAATAGGAGCAAAATATTTGGTTCATATATAAGACAATATTCTACTTATTCTGCAGCTAGTCAGTCCTATAATATAAATAAAATAAACAATAATAAACCTATTATATTTGATTTTTTGATCAAGCATGTGAAGAACTTAAATATAAGTACATAGGGATTTCAGGTGTTTATAATTTAACTAATAGAAATAACTTAAGTAGATTTTTTTATAGTAAGTTCTAATAACTTAGCCAGAAGAATGGAGGAATATAATAAATTAACTCAAAGTTTAAAAATTCCCCCTGGAGAATTAGAAATGACTAAAATACCAGCCTCAAAATTCAGTGTAGAGTTTATATATATTACTACTACTCAGTTATCTTTAGTTTTTGAACAATATGCTATTATTAAATTTAGACATACAATGAATAGTAAATTTAAAGTTATTCCTAGAGTTAATTCTCAGTGGGGTAATAATTTAAAACATTTCTGTGATTAAAATTTTATTAGCTTTATTTTCTGCAGGATCTAAAGGTTATAATAGATTTACCGTTTTCTTAAAAACTTTTTTTTTTCTTGTTTTCTTGTTTTCTTTTTTTCTTTTTTTCTTTTTTTCTTTTTTTCTTTTTTTCTTGAAAGAGCTAATAATTTAAAATATGAACTTGAAGATAATGATAATAAATAGTATTGTTTTTTAGTATTTGTATATGATATTAATAAACCAGAGAAAAAAACCTATGATTTATTATTAGATGAATAGAGCTATAAAAGCGTTACAAATTAGTCATAGTGCTTTATTAGATTATATGGTTTATTCAACAATCCTATTTTTAAGTAAACTTTATTTTATCTTTTGAACCAGTAGCTCTATAAACTTTTGGTAAATATACATACCAGCAGGAGATCATCAATTAAGAAAGCATGTAACAGTCTATAATCAAGTTAATTAGGTAGTTGCAGAATTTAAATCAGGTAGAAAGATGGCTAAGTATTTCCAAATTGATGGTAAAGTAGCAAGAATTTTTCTGCTATAGCCAGGGGGTGATTACATGGACTTTTGACTAGTAGTTAAGGAAGTATCCAATAGAAAGATTATTTACGTATTTGATAGCAATACACATGAATTAATAGATGTATTTAATGGTGTGTCAAGAGCCTTGAAATACGCTAAAGTTAATTTTTATAATTTAAATAGTTGGATCGAAAGTGGAACTCCTTATCAAGGTAAAATATAAAGCTATAAGAATAAATTATAATTTATAGTACGTTTTATGGAATTATTTGCAACACTTCTTAGGTTTAGCTGGTATAATAATAATATCTAATTATGTAATTAATATAGGAATAGTAAGTTTATAGAATTATTGTATTGTAATCCTATTTTTATTAAGTTTATAGTGTTACCTAAGCAAGTAATCTGGCTGCTAAATTTTACATAATTATTAAAAATAATGCCTCTTTAAGTTAAGCCTTGCAAAACTTATTAGTAAATTGGGTGAATTGCAAGAAAGCCTTATTAATATGAATCTGTTTAAGATAAGGTCAATTTGCAGCGAAGATTTATTCGGTATAAATCGTATTTGCGGTTAGAATAAGTAACGTTCAACGACTATCAGGTGAGTAGTACCAACAATAATCTTGTACTGTTTATATTTGTTTAAGCTAAGTAAGTAATGACTAACCATAACTGCTTTCATAAAGCTTAAGATTTTAAATAACAGAAGCGCCCAATCAGTTGTTTTAATAAAAATATTAAGAAAAATTTATTTAAACTGAATGACATAGTCTGAACTATATTGTAAAATATAGAGTTAACTAAGATAAATAAGTTAATTTTAGTTAATAACATAATTGATGCCTAGAAGAATACCAGATTATCCAGATGCATTTAGTGGATGGAATGTTGTATCAAGTTTTGGATCATTAGTATCAGTAATAGCTACAATATTATTTGGTTATATAATATATGATATATTTGCTAACCAACCTGCTTCAAGTAATAATCCTTGGGGAGTAGCTTCATACTTTACTAGTGAAAGTTTTTATAATGAAAACGAAAGTCAAACAAGTAATACATTAGAATGGACATTAGCTAGTCCTATCCCATTCCATGCATTTAAAATGTTACCAACACAATCTTAATAACAAATAACAAAAAAATCACACAAATTTACGTGTGTTTATATAAACAATATAAATTTTGTTAAAAGTTAGAAACAAAAACAAACAAAAAATTTGTTTTCTTGCCTTAGCTAAAAAAAGCTCTTTTTATTGTTGGGCAGTTTAGTAAATGGAATATAAGGCAGCCAAACCCCCTATTATATATATATATTTAAGAATTTTAAATTAAATTAAATTAATAAAAACAACAACAAGAAAAAAAAATCCCTTGTAATAAAATAAAATGCTTCAAATCAATAGCAAAGCAGCAAAATCCATAAATAATTTATAAGTATAAAATATGATTTAATAGTAATTACAAAAATATAAATTAAAAAAAGTCTCTTCTTATTTAAATTTTAGCTAAATAATGATGAATAATTTAATATTTTATATTTTATTTACTGATCTCTTTGTTGCGGGGTTCTTTTGTTTTGTTGACCAGTCTTACTATTACTAAAGCATGTATTATAATATAAGCAAGTAAAGTAATTAATCTAGCAAACTAAGTCAGGTTACACAACTTCATCAGATCATAACAAAGCCAATAAGAACTGATATAAAGATTGACAGTACAGAAAATTGACTGCATTCAAATAAAGATTGTCCAGCTTTTTTTTTTAAGCTGTTAGATAGTCATATAAAATATTATATATCAAAATGATAACTTTATTATTATTAATTCCGATAATAGGTAGTTTAATAATATTACCTATGTCAAATACAATAGAAAGTCAAAGTAAAATGAAAAAAATAGCTTTGAGCACATCTCTAATAAATTTCTTTATTTCATTATTTATTTGGTATCAATTTGATTCAAGTATAACACAATATCAATTTGTGACCTCATTAGATTTAAATCAAGGAAGCTTTTGCCATTTTAATTTTGGTATAGATGGTATATCATTATACTTTGTAGTGCGCCGTTTAACTGGTGTAGAGCCCGCTCAACTAAGAGTCACAACTGGGTCAACGTCGTGTAAACCGACTGACTTACCTTAAGTGGAAACATGGAGGGGACAGCAGCATGTCAGTAAAGCTCTTTAAGAGATTAAATGTGTGTCTCCAAAGAGCAAGGTAATTTCCATTCATGGTTCGTTTGTGATGCTATCGCAGGACTATAAACTGTTCTCAAAAACATTTGTTACGAGTATTGAAGATAACTTTTCAAAAATATGAAGTGCAAAGTTAGATCCATCTTCAACGATATGAGGAAGATTCTCAACGCATGGACCTACAAATGGAATATCAGACTCTACATTAGGAACTCGGGATCTCCTAAGTCGAGAAATCGATATCCAGATCTTAAGACTCTGGGCCTCAAGTAAGAGGGGAGACGGAGTGATCGTAGTACCAGACAACTGGAAAGGGTCACAGGATTCAGCCGTTACTAAGATTGGAGCGGAACCGGTGGAGTACCAGTTACTCTACATTCTAACCCAATGCTAACAACAAGTAAACTTAGACACTAACTAGGTAACCATCACGAAATTGTCATCCATAAAAGGACACAGGTTTATCTATAGTAAACCGCTGGTAATTATTGATAATTAAAGCATACGACTGGATGATGTCTAACCCTGGTAATCTTACTCATGGAACTTAGAAGCTAATTTAGATGGAATATCCATTGAAAGGCTAAATAATATCATGAAGAAAGTCAAAAATGAGAGTATGAATGTAAACCTACAAGAAGAACTTATATCCCGAAAGCAAATGGGAAATTGAGACCTTTAGGTATACCCTCATCGGACGATAAACTATTACAAACTGTAGTAAAAATGATTACTGATAATCGAGCCGGATTGTGATACAAGTGTTCCACAATAACAGTTTTTATTAAGACCAGGTAAATCCGTTCACCACGCATTACATTAAGTGAGAGAAATGATTGGCTCAGTCTTAATGATTGAGGGAGATATTAAAGGTTACTGCTTTTGACAATATTGACCATCAAATCTTAAATAAGATCCTTAAAAAGAGACTTAAACCAGATCGTACTTTAATGGGATTATTATACATATTCATGAAGGCAGGGTAATTGGAAGGAGGAAAGTTTGAGCACTACATACTGGTAGTACCACAAGGCTCTCCTATTCTTTAAAATCTATACCTAACACCATTGGTTGATTTTTTTTTTTGATACTCTAAAAGAAAAGTAAACTAAGTTACCCATCTCTAGTAGAAATAAAAACTACATAATCTTAGAAGCCAGAATCTGAACATTGAAAAGAAAAACTTAAAAGTTGGAAAATCAAGGCAAAGATAACAACTCCAACTAAAAAGAAAAAGTAGTAAAAGAGCTAAGAAATCTGAATGTAAAATTAATAACGACTCCATATGCGAACAAGATAGGTAGCCGGATATACTATGTGATTCTTTTTTATTTTTCGTGATATATGCCGATGATTGAGTAGTTGGTGTAAATGGTTAAAAAGAACTAGCATACCAAATCAAAGAAAAGATCAGTGATTACTTAAAAAAACAAAAGTTAAAGCTAGAGTTATCAATGGAATAAACTAAGTTAACTTATTTAGGTTCGGAATATGCCAAATTCTTAGGACACTATGTCAGGGTTAGTACAACTGCCCAACACAATAGCACTAGAATACTTGTAAAAGAAAACTGAAATCGTAAGATTCGTAAGTCAACTGGTAAAACTAAGATTATGGTTCCAATTAATGACCTTACAAACAAACTGATTAAAAAGGAATTTGCGGACGAAAATGGAAAACCAAAATTTGTTGGAAAATTCCTATTCTTATCTGACTATGAGATAGTATGCAAATACAATAGTATATTCAGAGGTTGGTTGAATTTTGAAAACATGGCCGAAAATCGTTTAAAGTTAAGGGTAGTCAATTACAATTTAGAGTATTCACTAGCTCATACACTAGGAGCCAAACACAAGATGAGTCTTTCCCAAAGTATTCAAATTTTACGAAAACCTATCGGACTGATGATTAAGATTGATACAAAGACAAAGACAAAGACAAAGACAAAAAAAGTAATCTAGACAAACCCGAAAGTCTTCCTGTTACCTATTTTAACGTAAAATATGCTAGATTGAGCATTAACCAAGTATACAAAAAGATCCAATCATAGCGGTAAACTGGGATCTAACCTAAAACCCCAAACATTCTATATCAACCCTGTCTAATATGTGAATCAGAATATCTTTAAATAAAATTATGAGCAAAATACATAGAAAGGTAGTACCCCTATGTAGACCTTGTCACATAAAAGTACCTCAGGGTAAATTATCTACCGGATGGACTAAATTTAAGAAAAATACGACAAAAAGTGATGGTTCTTGTTAACTGAATCTGGAGAGCTGTATGCAGATAAATTTGCACGTACAGTTCGGAGGGAGGCTATAAATATTCCTCAGGGAGTGGGTAGCCCACCCTACTTGTTAACAACTTTTGTAACACCAGTAGCAATCTTATCTAATTATACAAATATAACTAATAATTTAAAACTATTTTTAATATCTTTCTTATTATTAGAAACATTACAAATATGTGCTTTTGTATCTTTAGATTTATTATTATTCTATATATTCTTTGAAAGTGTTATGTGTTTAGGGTCAGCACTGTTATGCTTACAACTATCAAACTCCGGGGACACCCTAAAGCTTTTGATACCAAGCTACTGTTGAAAAATAGTAAGTGGCCAGAGTAATTATCTGGGTAAGGTAAAAATTCATAAGATGAGTGAAAACGAAATGGGTTATCGCGGATCTAAGTCAGTATTAACTTATACTGTAAAAGAGCAACGAGTAGATGGTAGTTATTTCATTCAACCTAAGTTCATGAAATTAAGGTGTACTCTAACGGGTTTCGAAAGATACTGTCCAATCAGCAACCCTTCTAAACAAAATTTTAAAAAGAACTTTAAGTTATTAACACCTTGCTTAAATAGAAGTTTTTATAGCCAAACTAAGAATCTTATTACTTATTCTAATCTTAATAAACAAATTTCTACAGAAGTTAATTTTACTTCACAAGGATTAAATCCTTGGTTTATTACTGGTTTTACTGATGCTTAAGGTTGTTTTGGTCTTTATATTTATAAAAAATGCTGCTTTAAAAATCGGTTGGTATACTTTTTGATAATTTAAAATTACTTTACATGTTAAAGATAAAAAATTATTAGAGAATATTAAAATTTATTTTGGTGTTGGAGTAATATCTAAACACGGAGAAAATCTTTGCAATTACAGTATTAAATCGATTAAAAATATACAAAAGGTTATAAATCACTTTGACAAGTTTTCATTGAAAACTAAAAAATTAAAGGATTACAAATTTTTGTTTTAATTTTAAAAAAAAAGCATACTACATTATTATAAATAAAGAGCATTTAACAAAACAAGGTTTAAATTTATTAGTATCAATTAAAAGTTCAATGAATTTAGGTTTATCTCCTTAATTAAATTTAGCTTTTCCGGATATTAATTTATATTCTGTTATAAATGAACCTTATAATATTTATGTAACAGCGCCTTTTACTTCCAGCCTGTCCATTTTGTAAAAATTTGATCCTAATTGGGTTTCAGGTTTTTCATCAGGAGATGGTAGTTTTCAAGTAGAAATTAGAAAAATTAAAAATGATAAGTATCAAGTATTATTAAAATTTAGTATAGGTCAACATAGTAGAGATGAGCTATTATTGAAAAGTTTAGCTGTTTATTTAGATTGTGGAAAAGTAAAAAAAATAAACAGTAAAAATAATACTGAGTTTTTTGAATTTAGTGTTTCAAGATTTAAAGATATTAATGAAAAAATTATATTTTTATTTCTTAAATATTCTATTAAAGGACCAAGAAAAAACTATTAGATTTTCAAGATTTTTGTATAGTAGCTAATTTAATGAATAATAAAACTCATCTTACTAGTGATGGACTAAATCAAATCAGATTAATAAAACAAGGCATGAATAGTTATAGAATTTAATTACAAGAGAGTATATAATTTTTTATTCCCCCCTTTTCTTTTTTTCTTAATGATGTTATAAAATTTTGCAAGTTAAAGCTGACTACCGTGGTGTTACCTATATTATTTATAGTTATTGTTATTTTTGGACATGGTAATGATAGATTTAGATCTGCATTTTTATTGTTCTTATATACTTTAGCTGGTAGTTTACCTATGTTATTATCTATATTAATGATTTATAACTATATAGGTTCTACGGATTTCCAAGTAATTTCATTATATTCTATAAGCTTAGAAAGTCAAAAAATTTTATGGTTGTCAAGTCCTCTTCAGCAAGGGATATATCTGACCAGCAGAATTCATATTAAAAACAACAAAAAAAATACTAGCTTAAATAATCTGTTAAAAAGATTTCCTAAATCAAATAAAAATTATTTACCTAATAATAATAAGTGTAAAGCTTTGGTTGTATACGGATTAAATTTAAATTCTACAATAAATTACCCACGATATACCCCTATTGTAAGACATATGGTTCAAATACATTCTAATTTACAATCTATTATAGTAGGTATTCTGTTATCAGATGGTCATCTTTTCATAAACAAAGCTGGTAATACTTTATTTTCCTTTAAAAAATCAATGAGCCATATTAAATTTTTTCTATTCGTGTTTAACAAATTTATCCATTATTGCAGTTCATACCCTAGATTGGATATAACAACTATTAATGACAAAAAACAAACAAATGTAGGTATTGTTTTCACTACTAGAGTTTACCCTTGTTTTACAGAATGGTATAAAAATTTTTATTTTAAAAAAACTAAAGTAGTACCTTCAGATTTATATAATATGTTAACTTATGAAGCATTAGCTTATTGGATAATGTGTGATGGTACAAAAAGTGGAAAAGGTTTAACACTTCAAACTCAATCTTTTACCCTTAAAGAGTGTGTTTTTATTGTAAGTATTTTAATACATAAATTTGATCTTAAGTGTTCTATTCACATGCAAAGAAATCAACATACAATTTATATTTCAACCAAATCAATGCGACAAATTAAAGCTAAGTTACTACCTTATTTTTCACCTTCTATGGTTTATAAGATAAGTTAGATGATAAATATTATTCTGACGTGGCAAACTCGAGAGACTCCTAATTTTAAGAATTAATAATTAAGATTAGGCTATCGTCGAACTAAGTCATTGACGGGAAACTGTCTTTGTAAAAGCGTAGAGGCCAGACGCCACATGGTAATCTAAGTGCAATCAATATAATAGGGCATTGCCCTAAAAAAAAATTTGTTTTATATTGCATAAGATGCTACAAGGAATGGTCCAGTTCACCGGCAACGGTTTTCTAGTCATGAAATAACAACTAGAATATGGTATAAATATATATGTTTTAATTTAATTCATTTTATACCTAGAAAATAGGTCAGCTGTATCTGAAATGATTAAAGGCCGAACCCTGAGGATTCTTCATAGCTTTTGCAGTAAAAACACCATTATATCCATTTATAATATGGTTACCTAAAGCACACGCCGACTCTCCTATCTCGGGCTCTATATTACTAGCTGCAACTATTTTGAAATTAGCAACGTACGGATATCTTAGAGTTTTAATTAACTTCTTACCAGATGCTACTCATTACTTCAGTCCTTTAGTGCAAACTATAGCTATTATAACCTTAATTTATGCATCGTTCAGTACTATTATACAACAAGATACTAAAAGATTAATAGCCTATAGCTCTATTTGTCACATGGCTGTAGTAGTACTAGGACTATTTTCTAACACTATAATTGGTATAGAAGGTGGTATATTACTTTCATTAGCACATGGTTTTGTATCTCCAGCCTTATTTATTTGCGTAGGTTCTGTTATATATGATAGAACGGGTACTAGAATAATTAACTATATTAGAGGTTTAGCTACATATATGCCAGTGTTTACAATATTATTCTTAATATTTACTTTAGCTAATACAGGTATACCTCTAACTTTAAACTGGTTAGGTGAACAGTTAAGTTTAATTGGTATTTGGCAAAAAAATCCAATAGTGGCTTGCTTAGGGGCCACTGGTATTGTATTATCCGCTTGTTATTCTTTATTCTTGTATAATAGGTTATCTTATGGTAATCTTTCTACTTATTTACCTCCATTGAAGGACATTAATAGAAGAGAATACTACCTACTAATTACTTTATTAGTGCCTACATTAGTATTTGGTATACTACCTAATGTAATTTTAACTTCATTACATACATCAACTTCTGCTTTATTATATACTGTTGCTTAAATTTAATTAATTATTGAATTATTTAATAAAATTTTTTGTATTTGTTTTTGCCCTGCTAGTTGTTGTTACTACTATAAACTTCAACTATTTTATATATTGCTGCCAGCCAATCATAATAAGACAGTTATCAATTAGGTTAAACATGCATTTTTATTATTATTATTATTATGCTTCTGGTCTCCCTTAAATTGGTATCTTTGTGTTTGTTTGCTATTGCTATTGCTAATGCTAATGCTAAGGCAGCATAACCCACTTCCCTAAACTTAATTTGCTGCTAAGGAATTGAAAAATCAATTTTGTAAAAAAAATAATCTTTCTAGTTATTAAAATAAATTTAAGATTAAAAATAATGCTAGATATACAATGAATGCTATGCATCCTGCCTTAATTAATTTAAGGTCACTAATTCTTGGTTAAACCTACTATTTTGAAAATTTGTAATTATTATATAGTTTACTAGCCCTTACTTTTGACTGGTTATATTTAACTAGGTGTATAATTTAGGCAGCAGCTGCAAAAAATCAAATTGTTTGGTTTGTTAAAATTTCAACTAAATAATAATTGCAATATAATATATATATAGTCTTTTGCCTGTTTATTTATTAAATATTTATATAGTTTGTACTGTATAATTTTAATTTAATTACATTTAGGCGTCCACTTTATGTGGCTAGTTTATATTTTTTTTTAATCCTTTTTTATAAAAATTTTTATTGGAATTATTACTAAGGCAAGGCCTTGTTTGTCTTAAACTTAATTTATTTAAATTGTATTGGATTATGAGCTCAGGCAGTTGTTGCTTTTTTGTTTTTACACAACAGAACAAGAACAGCAAGCCATCTTACTTTAATTAGTATAAGATATAGCTATCAACCCAATTCGTATAAATTAGAAATAAGCAGAAAAACCATAAATTTTAATTATAAGAGATTACAAAAATATAAATCTAGATTTATTATCTAATTAAAAAAAATGAAAACAATATTTATAAATATTTTAGCTTTTGGAACTTTACTTTCTAGCGTATTTTCTATTACATCTAAAAACCCTGTAATTTCAGTTATATTCTTAATAGCTACTTTCGTATCTGGAGCTGGTTATTTAATTTTAATAGGAATTCATTTTGTAGGTCTTTCTTATATTATAGTATATGTAGGTGCTATTGCTGTATTATTTTTATTCATCATAATGCTTATTAACATTAAATTAACTGATATATTAGAAACAGGTAGTCAGTATACTAAAAATTTACCTTTAGCTATATCTATTGGTTCTTTATTTATTTTTATAATATTTAGCGTTATACCTTATAACTATAATAATGTACCTGCTATTTCTATTTCTATTTTCTTAGATAAATTGACTTCTTTAAACGCTATATTATCTCTAGGTGATTCAAATAATAACTTAATATCTTTTGATATAGTTAATACTATATTAACAAATAATAGCATATTGTCTTCACCTTTAAGTAGTGATTTAATAATAAATGATTTCCAACAAATAGAATCTTTAGGTTATAGTTTATATACATATGGAGCAGCATTATTAATAACTTTAAGTATAATCTTATTATTAGCTATGTACGCTACTATTGTAATTTCTGGACCTTCTACTAAAAATAATAATTATACTAGTAAATCCCCTTCACCATATAAAGTCCAAATAGAACAAACACAAAATTTGGTAACTTCTTCTGCTGCAACTAAAACAGGTAGTGGTAATTCAATTCATAATTTGACAGAAACTAAACTTTTGCCTAATCAAGGTAGCTATAATAATGCAATTGTTGATGCTGAAGCTAAAATAAAAAGTATTCATTCATATATAAGGAATAAATATAAATGTAACGAGTTCTTTATTTTACTAACTAAAAATAGTTTTGCTGCAAATTATAAGGATAATTTTACTAGCCTTTTACAAAGGTTCAATAAATTTATTACATATACTGTTTTAGGTATAATATTTTTTATAATTATGTGGGATTTAATAAAATTTCAATTATTCAAAATATTTATATTTACTATAATTTCTTTTGCAATTAATATGTTTATTTCTGATAATTTTAAATTATCTAATAATAAATTTATTAAAAATTTACAAAAATTTGTTTTCACTATTAGTATTTTAGCTTTAATTGGTATAATTTGTTATTTATTTGATGTTTCTATAATTAATACAGTATTTTGTGATAGTGATGATGATATTAATAATGAAGTGAATAAAACAAAAACAAATAATAATTCTAATAATAATGATATTGTACGTGTAACATCTAATACAGATGATAAAAATGAAGAATATATTAATATTAAAATTAAAAAAGATCTTGTTGAAAATGTTATGAAAAATGGTAAAGATTTACTTGCTGAAGGAGGTAAAATTGGTTTAAATAATATAGGTAATATAGGTTTGGGTGCTGCTGCAGGTAAGGCTGCTGTTGAAGTTTTTAAACAAACACCAGGAATGGCTCCAGCTCCTAGATTAGCTTTAATGGGATCAACTACATTAGTTACGGCATTTGGAACCAAATTAGGGCTAGAACTTGCAAAATCTTCAATTGATAATTTCAAAAAAGAAACTGTTATTGTTGCATTAGATGAAACAGATAAATCTGGTAGAAATTCACCTTCTAATTTTGATGGAGGCTTTATACACTCTCCATTAGAAGATAGTGAAATACCTTTAATTATTATGGTTAATGGATTAAGCTATTTAAATTACATAGAATTTAGCTTAATTTTATCTTTGTTCTCACTATTATTTAGAAAATATTTATATTTAAAATTAATAAGATTTTTTCTTACGTTTACACACAGTCTTAGACTTTTTAAGGAAAATCAAAATACAAAAGTTGAAAATATTAAGGATGAAAAATTAAGTTTAAATAAAGCAATTAATACTTTAGATAAATATACAGATTATTTCATTGTATTTATATTTATTTGTTTATTTTGGATTATGTTTATAAATATTTATTTTAGTAGTCATTTAGCTGAAAATATTGATAGTTTTGTAAAGGTGTATAATCATATTAAAAACAGTAGCTTTATTTGGTTATTATTTTCTTTAAAAAATGAATATAGTGTAAATAATGTATGTAACAAGAAAAATATGATTAGAAATTCTTTTGGACTACCACATATATATATATTTATAGGTTTATTTATATTTATAATTAGTATTTTACTAGCGATAGTTGATATTGATTTGCTTATTGATCTATTTGTATTTTTTAGATCTCTTTATTTTTTAGCAATAGAAAAGTTAATTTATTTTAATAATATATAGCTTTAATTATATATAATTACCGAATAATTCTTTATAAAAGAACATTTATTAAATTTTAGAGCTTTTAATGAAATCCCCACTCAGACCCACTCCCACTAGTACCACCTGTTTAGTTTAATTAAGTTTAATTTTTTAAAAGGGCTAAAAGGGCTAAAAATTATTTTTATTCTAAAAGTATTTACTTGTATCAATTAATAATAAAAAATCTTACAAAAGTATAAATATAAGTTATTAGTGCTCTGTGTGCTTTTTTAGTTGAGTTTTAC